>Ga0209491_10000199_pt1 | contig 116020 bp, 109 predicted proteins | sample BON02_FD_187213 | JGI IMG/M metagenome (GOLD analysis project Ga0209491, IMG submission 187213) | Freshwater microbial communities from Lake Bonney liftoff mats and glacier meltwater in Antarctica - BON-02 (SPAdes) (version 2) | ecosystem: Environmental > Aquatic > Freshwater > Ice > Glacier... | reverse complement strand
GTAGTTTATCCTGAGCGAAGTCGAAGGGTTCAGCTCATTGTATTCGTACCTACAGAAATCATTGTTTCCGTTTTTCTTTGTCGCTCACCACAAGATGATTTCGCAATCCTGCAGCACAAAGTGGTTTAATGACTATTCCTGAAAATCGTCACCGAGAGGCCAACTCTCATCTGTTCTAAAGCATTGATAATCGGACTGATTATCATTCAAGTCACACACGGTTTGCAGCTACAAGAAGGTGGCGATTTTCACCACAAATATTGATGCGGAGAACTAAACTTTGATTAACCACAAATGTGTCTGCGTAGCACTGAACCGCCACTTTTGCCAAACCCGTGTTAGCACTTCGCCCTTCTTTTCTGGCGTGATGTTGTCTATTCATTTTCGTCTGCCTTAGTGCGTTGGCTTGGTGGCTCTTTTGCTGTTTTTTGCTTGGCTATGTGCGGTTGGAAAAACTGCAAGTGTGCTACCAAATGCTTTGGTTATTTTAAATAAATTTCATCTCTTACATAAGTGTTATTAAGCCAAAAACAATGTTTCGTATATTCTTTTCCTTTCGTCAATTTGTCTTTGGTCGGCAAAGGATATGTGTCTGCTGCGTTTGTGGCGTGTGGTCTTACGTGTGATACTGAATTGAAAGATTTGTTTGGAAAGTTTGTGTAACGTGTCGTTCCGATTACTGTTTTCACGATTTTACCTTTAGAAACTATTTCTTTTGTCTTTGCCCAAACTTTTTCTGCTTCAAGAATGTCAGCACAAGGCATATTCCAGAACTTAACTTTTCTCAAAACTAATTACTCGTTTTCAAATTGGAAAAACACTAACAAAAATTTATGCTCTAAAATGTCTTTGAAATTCGAGTCGTCCCATTCTTCATTTACAATTTCTTCATATTTGAAATTTGGAAAAGAAATATCTTCTTTGGGTAAATTGTTTTCCTTTAGTCTTACTGTCTTTACAATGATTTCAGCTTTTTCAAACTCTTCAATTTCTTTGTCAAGTTCAATTCCTAAAATTGCTTTTGTAAGGTTGGCGTAAAAACTTTTTGCCGTTGTGTTTAATTCAACTCCTGTAATAGCAATTATTTGGTCAACGGTCTTTCCGTAATAAGGTTTGAATTTGGCAATTACGACCTCTTCAATTGTCAGTTTTTTAGCAACTGCAACGGATGGAATAAGCTTTCCATAAATTCCTGTTGCTTCATTTGCAATTGATGCAATAATATGATTTACATAACCTTGTTTTAGTGAGTATGCTCTCTGTTTTACAGGAATATCGTTAAAAGGTTGCTTTCTTGTTGAGTTGGCATTTGCACCTTTTGTGCAAGCACCTAAATAAAATGTATCTCCTTCCGAAAGTTCGTGTGCTTTTCCATCCGCAATCTTTAGTTTGATTAACTCCCAATCTTTTTTTATAATTTCTAAATCGGTATTTGGAAAATTCCACTCATCAACAAGTTTTATGAGGTAATCAAGAATGCATAAAAACTATAAATATAGTATGTATAAGATACTTATTGTATATAATGATACATATTGTCGGTTGATCAAAGCATACAATATGTATAGTTTTCCCGAATGGTAAATGAAGCACTAATCAAGGAATTTGGTCTAAGAATCAAACACCTCCGTTCTGAAAGTGAATTAAGTCAAGAGAAGCTATCGTTTGCAACTGGTTTTCATAGAACTTACATAGGTATGATTGAAAGAGGGGAAAGAAATATTTCTCTTACCAATATGGCTGTATTCGCGAAAGTATTTGAAATGCCTGTTTCTGAACTTTTAGATTTTACTACAATTAATCCAAAACATTCCTACAAAAAATACGAAATAAAAACCGAAGAATAATGTCAAGAAAACACTCGTTTATTTTGACATTATCCAATAATGTCACCGAAAAAGAAGGCGTGAACTTCCTTATAGAAAACCACACTGGATTCTTTAAAATTGATTTGGCAACAAAAAAGGAATTACTCGATTTGTTGAAAATTGAACATAGATTTTTGCAAGCTTTTGATTTAATTTACTTACCAGATATGGTGGGGAAAGAAGTCAATTCAAGTTTTCTTCAAACTTTTCTAGAAGATATTATTTTGGTAGAGCTAAAAACAACAAAAAAATATTTACCAGAAAATCCCAAAGGCTTCTTTTTTGGCGCAACTGAAAATGAATTCAATTTTGGTAAAATCCTTGGGGATAGATTTCGATTTTGTTTTGTTAGCATGAATGAAAAAGGTTCTTCATTTGCTCTGCAGACAATTGAAGAATTAGAACTTAGAATTAAAAACAAAAGAATTCAATTTCAAATCAATTTATAATTTGGTCAATTGTAAAAAATGAATTTTCAAATTCTTTTATCAACTCGTCTTTTGAATATTTATATCTATCAATAAATTCAATTTTTTGGTTAATATCAAAATAGAAGTAGGATAGTTTCTTTTTATAAAGCAACCACGTTGAATTCAAGAGTCCTTTTCTGTTTGCTAACTGAAAGCCTTTTTGTTGATTATTATCAAGCTCATTTATGATTTCAAGAATGTTCATTTTAGGCTGCTTTTGCGTTAGGGATTGTAGTGGAAATCCTTTTTTGAGGAATGAAAAAAAGATTAGAACGAAAAGCCCGACCCGATAGGGGAACGCCCAAATTAAAAATCATTCCTCCCTCACTGTAATTATATTCAAAGCCTTGTGCGTTGGTTCGCATTTCTTTTTTCGGTCCTTTTAAATAAGCCCATTTGTCAAGGTCATTTTTGTCAATGTAAAATTCTGATGTTACTTCACCATTTTGAATAAGGTCTCTCAATATCGTAAAATTACCCTCATAATTTGGTTGTGTTTTTATTGTTGTAACCAAACCGTTAATCATTACTCCTGTATTTTCAAAAAGTCCTGTTGTTCCACCCTTATTGAAGTTTTCAGAAATTGAAACAATATCACCTTTTAGTTTAAATTCTCTTGGAAATAAAGTATTCTCTGATGTTACGGGAAATGCGTCTGCCAATGTTCCTTCATCCAAAATCCATTCGGTTGGAGTAACTACTTTTAAACTTTCATAAATACTAGTTCCTTCTAGATATGCTAGAATGAAAATTCTTCTTCTTCTTTGTGGCATTCCAAATTCAGCTGCATTTATAACTCTCCATTCAACTGCATACCCTAGTTCGTTCAAACTCTGTAAAATAATTGCAAAGTCTCTTCCTCTTTGACCTGATGGAGAAATAAGAAGTCGATCTACATTTTCAAGGAATAAATACTTTGGTTTGTCTTGTTTCTCTGAAATTATTTTGTGAATACTCCACCATAAAACTCCCTTTTTCCCAATTAGTCCTTTTGAGTTTTTCAAAGTTGTCGCAACAGAATAGTCTTGACAAGGAAAGCCTCCAACCAATAGGTCGTGGTCGGGTATAATTGTAACATCAACTTGAGAAATATCTTCATTACAATGTTCGCCATTAACAAAGCGATTTTCATAAACCAATGATGCGTGTTGCATTTTTGTAGATGGCTCCCATTGATTACTCCAAACTACTTTATAAGGTGATTTGAGAGATTTTTTATATCCTGATGATGCAGATTTTCCATTCCAGCCTTCAAGTCCTAGTCGAAAGCCTCCGACACCTGCAAATAATTCTACTACTTTAATTTCATTTTCCATTGTGAACAGTTTTAAGGTATTTCACTTTTTCCTCTGCAACTTTTAAGATGCTTAAATCTGCTTCTTCGTCAAGAATTTTGTAAGCGATTTGATCACTTAAAAAATCATTCTGCAATTCCTTTTCGTCAACTTTAAAAAAGTCAGCAACTTGCTTGATTATTAGCTTAGTTGGCTGTCTTTCGTTGCGTTCAATCTTTGCAAGTAGTGAAGTGTCAATACTAATTTGTTCTGAAACAAATTTCAAAGTCAAGCCCGCTTCCTCTCTTAGATTTCTAAGATGTTCTCCAAATGATTTTGTCTTCTTAATCGTTTCCATATTGGTCAAATAATGTCCAAAAATAATGATAATATTTTTATGGACAAAAAAAGTCCAAAGAAGTTTTCAACAATGTTTGGGTGGTGGGTGGGCTTGGGTGTGTCGGGCAAAATTAAATGTGCTGTTTTGGGTTGGCTTGTGTTAGGGGAAACAGCTCTTTTAATTTTGTGAAGCGTTGGTATTTTTCTGTTCGTTTGTTGTCGGTAGTGTCGGTCTTTTAGGGTGAGTGCTAACGGTTGTGTTTCTGCAGTGGTGCGCTTCCGAAGCCGCGTCCTGTCCCACGAAACCAAACGTTGAACGAAGATAAAAATTTATAGCTTACACTTCACCGCACCATTGCAGAAACATTTTGTTAGCGCCTGTGCCATCTACCGAAATTTAAAATGATTGCCATGTGTGTTCGTATAGCATTGTAAAAATGTCCTTATTGTCCATTATTTTCTGGTCTTTCCGTCTCTCTAAAAGATTCATTGTATGTTGGTAGTCAGACTCTAATTTTGTAAAAATGTCAACTTGGTCTGTTCTGTTATTTACTACTGCATTTATTATTGAAAATGAAATTAGTTTGCCTACATACCACTCTAAGTGCGACCAGAGATTTGAGTACTCGTTAATAAACTCTCCAGCATGAACAATTCTATTTCTATGAAGATAAATTCTATCAAGTTGAAAGCAGATTGATTCTTCAGATGTCTTAATTCTCTGGATAAGTGATTCAATTGTTTCTCCCGACTTACCTGTAAATTGGTCATTCAGTGCACAGTACTGTTTGCATAACAAGTTTGAGTGGTCTTTTAGTTTATTAAAAGGGTCAGTAATGTCTCCTGGTGCGTACTCATTACATAACCAGTTTGCCCATGTGCTTATGTTATTTGGAGTATACTTCAGGTATCGACTATAGATTCCAAGTCCGTCCAACTTATACTGATTTGCACCATTTACTGCAATCATCCTTTCAACGAAAGAGACTAATTGTCTGGATATTGAACCAATTGATAAAGACTTGGAAACGAAATTTTTAACGTTGTCAATGTCGTTCTCGGAGGTTCTATATGGAATAAGTGTTTCTAGAGATGTCCATAGCAAGGAGAGGGAGTTTTCGATTGACTTAGACCCAAGAGCCAAGTTGTAAAAGTATACCGCTTCATGGATTTCCATAACAATCGGTATATCATCTTCGTATTTATACTTAAATCCCAAATCTGGCGCTAACCTTGCAAGAGTATGTCTAAGTGTGCTGACCCGAGCTGAAATGTTTACTGGGTCAATGTTTATTTTACTTTTATCATAAAGGTGTTTGGTCTTTGAGATTCGCCAATAGACGTTGTCAAAAAAGTCTGTGAAGTAATTAAGTGAAAGACGGTCTTTACTAGATACATAGAACTTTATACCAGCGTCATAAACTCCTCGAAGAAAGTCATGAGGGTCGACTGCGTTTAAAGTCATTTCGATTAATTCCGTGTCAGCATCAATCGTTAAATTTTGATTTTTTAGATAAGGCTTAATGGCAGCAAAGGTTACTACTGACTGTTTTATTATAGATTTATTTAAATTCTCCTTGATGAATTTAAATTCAGGGCTATTCTTTCTATTAATAAATAGAAATTTGAATTCTCTAGTGTCGCCATGAAATCTTCTTATTAGTCTTAAAAAACTTTTTTCTCCTTGTGGTTTTGAAATAGAACTTGAGGTGATGTCACTAATACTTGTAATTGAATATCCACTAAAGAGTAGATACGGAACAAGGCAGTCAATTAATTTGTCTAGAGTAGTAGCATTTCTTAGAAACTGTGGTGACGAAAAGTCGATTACTCTCAGTTCGGTCTCTATTGCCGCTAAGTAGTTCTTCTCAAGTCTACTTTTGTAAATACGGAGATTGAACTGAAGCTTATCTAGTTTATGATTCTCTAAATCAGCATTAGTAAGTCCCTTTATATAGGTTATAATGTCTGGGAAATGATTAACTAGAATGAAATCATTTATGATGCTTGATGTTAGAGTCTTTGACTTTGCTTCGTCAAGTAAACTTTCTAATCGCCTTTTAAATTTTATCTTCTTTTTGACGAGACCAATCATTAGTACCAATTCTTGAATTAGTACGTAGCCATTCGTTGTTTTGTGTCGGTTTGAAATTACTTCTCCACCGTCAACCTGTTGTCTAACTTTTTCAACAAGGTATTTTGACAGGTCTGTATGAGATGTGTCCCAACTAGTTTTTGTACAAATCCACATACTTCATTGTCTTACGTTGAAACTCTATTCTTTTTGATGGCATTGGCGCTAACGGTTTGCAGCTTGGCGTTCGGTTTTTTTTCTTCAAAAAAAACTGACGCTAAGGTGCTGTTATAAGCTGGCCTTCTGTCCTCCGTCCTTGCAAACCATTGTCAATACTACATTTCATTGTCTTTGTCGTGTCGAGTTGCGAGGTTGCCTATTTTTTATTTTCAGAAGGGGAGGAGATTTTTTTTAATACAATTTTGTCTGTGTGGGAAAGGTGAAAGCTCTTTTGCAAGCTTTGGCCTGTGCTTTGGCTTGTGCGGCTTGCAAATGTGCTTACACATGTGCGATGGCTCTTAGTAATACTCCTTGATATAGTCATAAGCCCTATTAAATAAGTCTTCGTCTTTGATTTGATATTTTGTCCAAAGCACTTTGCGCAATTCTCTTTTTACTTCTCTTTCTCCAACTGTTGAGTTTTGCCAACCGTCAAAGCGAACTACTCTAACTATTTCGTCAATGTCGTTTACGATGCGTTCTACGATTGCTGGTGTTGTGTCGGTTTTTAATTCAAGGAACAATTCTGTCAATGCAGCCTTTGCATTTTTCTGTTCTGTTTCAGGTTCTGTTCCTTTCTCGGCTTGCAATGTTTCCTTTGCTAACTGACAAAGTTCTTTTATGAATTCAATGGAATTTATTAATCCCTTTTCTGCTCTGTCTCGAACTGCTTCTAATCTTTCGCTGAGTCTTTTAAAAATTGGATTGTTGCCGTGTTTGTTTAAGCGACTGATAAGAATTTTCAAAACCTTCTCTGCTTGTTTCGGGTCTTTCTTATTCATCAAATCGTCAATCACTTCGGCATCTAGAATCATTTCTTCCATGTCGTGATTGATGCCCGAAACATGAATGTGCTCATGTATGAGTGCTGTGGTCTGTGCACCTAATGCATGCCACAACAATCTGCCGTTGTCGTCTGATGCTGGTTTTACCGAAGTATAAACCTGCGACAACCATTTGTAATCTTTTTCAAATTGATTTAATACTGGGTCAGGCGATAATGCTTCCCATAATTTTGTTAGGCTGCTGAAATCTTTTGCAAATGCATCTCTCTTTTCATTGGTGTTGATGCAATCTTGTGCTTTTGACAATCCTTCAAAACCTGAAATGGTTCTGTCAACACCTACAAAATGTGCCAAACATTTTTCCATCCATTCAGGCAATTTGTCTTTCAACACTTGCAAGTTGGTGATAACCAATTTTACACTTTCCTCGTCAAATGCAAGTGCTTTAGCTGTGTCGTCAAACACGCCAAAGTAATCTACAATTCTGCCGAATGTTTTATTTGGGAACAAACGATTGGTTCTGCAAATGGCTTGTAAAAGTGTATGGTCTTTCAGCGATTTATCCAAATACATGGTTTGCAAAATAGGTGCATCAAAACCTGTCAATAGTTTCGCAGTTACAATCAAGAATTTCAATGGAGAATCAGCATCGTTGAATTTCTCAATTACTTTTTCTTGCTTGTCTTTATCCATTGCATACTTCTGTTTGAAATCAAAATCATCATTGGAAGATGAACTGATAACAACTTCGCTTGCTTCAGGATTTATTAAAAGGTCTAAAGCTTGTTTGTATTGCACGCAAGCTTCACGGTCTGGCGTTACAATCATTGCTTTTAAACCTTCGGGTTCAACGTGTGCTTTGAAATGTTCTATAATGTCGGCAACAATTGTTTTTACTCGTTCTGGCGACTTTAAGAAAACAGCCATGTTTGCCGCTTTCTGACTGAGTTTGTTTCTATCTTCCTCACTCAGATCGTTGGCCATTTCTTTAAAAGCTATGTCTAAACTTTCCTTGTCGATATGATAATTCGGTAATCGCGGTTCAAAGTGTAAAGGCAGCGTTGCATTGTCTCTGATACTTTCTTGAAAAGTATATCGGCTCATATAACCACCGCTGTCTTGCTCGGCACCAAAAGCCCAAAATGTGTTTTTATCTGCTTTGTTTATTGGTGTTCCGGTTAAACCAAACAGAAAAGCATTGGGTAAAGCGTTTCGCATCTTTCTTCCCAAATCACCTTCTTGTGTTCTATGAGCTTCATCCACCATCACAATAATGTTGTCCCGCTTGTTCATATCGGGATAAGCATCTTTGAATTTGTGCACCATCGTAATGATGATTTTACGAGTGTCTTGTTCCAATAGCTTGTGTAGCTCTTTAATGCTATCGGTAGTAATCATGTTGGGCACTTCGGCTGTGTTAAAGGTGGCGGTGATTTGTGTGTCTAAATCCACTCTGTCCACTACAATTATTACGGTTGGATTATTAAGTTCTTGTTGCTTCCGCAATTTTTGTGCAGCAAACAACATCAACAATGATTTTCCCGAACCTTGAAAATGCCAAATCAATCCTTTCTTTATTTCTCCGTCTTTTACCCGTTGCACAATGGCATTGGCACCTTCGTATTGCTGATAGCGGCAAACTACTTTTATTTTTTTCTTCTTGCTGTTGGTTGCATATACGGTGTAATACTGCAAAATATCCAACAGGGTAGAAGGCTTTAACAGATGCGTTAATTGTTTGGCTACATCTTGCAAGCCAATGAAATAACTTAGTTCGTCTTTTTGATGACGGCTTGTTTTATTATTTAAGGGTGTCATCGAACCCTCAGCTTCATCATTAAAAAATTCAATTGGAAAGCTTCGGGTTTCATCTTCCAATCTCCAGGGAGCCCAAAACTCTAAAGGAGTTCTTACGCCACCAATAAATATTTCTTTGCCTTCGGTAGCGAATGAAAATACATTTGGAACAAACAATTGCGGAACCGAATTTTCATACACCACATTAATATCGTGTGCACCATCAAACCAAGTAACCGCAGGACGAACAGGTGTTTTAGCTTCGCCTATTACCAACGGAATTCCGTTGACGAATAGTACGATGTCGGGAATTTTAGTTTCTCTGGCTCTTATTTTATACTGATTGCAAAGAACGAAACTGTTGTTCTTTAAAACTTCAAAATCTATTAAACGAATGGCAACATGTTCATTGTTTTTGCCAATAGGAAGTGTTATTTCATTGCGAAGCCATTTTGCAAATTCTTCGTTGGCTCTTACCAAACCAACATTGTTTACGGTAATGAGAATTGCTCTAAGTTTATGAATAACTTCTTCGGCTCTTTCAGGATTGGCAGCAATATCAGGATTGAGACGGCAAAGGGCTTCTTTCAATTCTTTTTCTACAAATACTTCGGTAATATCCCGTTGCAGTAAATCGGCTTGAATGTATTTCCATTTTACGGTATCATATTCTACTTCATCTTCCTTTACTATATTTCCATGCACAGCATTTAGGTTCACACCAGTGAGTTGATGTATGATAAAATGTTCTACGGTATTTTGTTCGTTAAATGCCATTATTTCTTCTTTTTGTTTTTATCCGGCAAACTCAAAATAGATTTTGCATTTAATGCACTTACCACTTTTTTGCCGGTTTTTGCTTCCAATTCCTTCCTTGCCACTTTTGCCACATTGCCGCCTTGTTTTGCCACTTTCTTGCTTTCTTCAAAATCTTTGGGGTTCACTGCTTCTGAAATATCCTTGGTTGAAGCTTCTGCCAACATATTTAATATCAGTTCAGTGTTGGTCATGTTGTCCCGTAGGTTTTCCTTTTTCAAACCTTTCAGCACTTTGTATTCTTTAGTGGTTTTATCTGCCCAAGCTTTGGTGATAATATCAGTAAGAGTGGCAAACTGAACGCCTTCTTTCAGCCCACGCTTTTTCCATTCATCGGTCAACTCTTTGCGTATCTCAATGCTTTTGAGCCGCTGGTTAATCCAGTTTTCGGAGTAACCCAATTTCAGGTATTGTTCCAAAGCCCTGTCAATACTTAGTTCGGGGTCTTGCATTTCGTCTAATCTCTCTGAAGCCACCTGTGCCAGCCATAGTTTAAAAGGTTCTGCTTTGGGAGATGGGATAGACTGTATCAATCGAAAAAGCTGTTCGGTATCGGCCACATCGGTAAGGTAAAACTTACCGTCTGCCGATTGCATTTTCAGTTGACTACAATTTGTAGCCAACTGACTTCCTTCAGCTTTTAGCCGTGTTTTTAAAACACTCCAATATTTTCTCGGATTTGGACTATCCGTCAACACAGCAACCACATCTACAATGGACAAATACCATTTCTCCTGCTCCGCATCCCAAAGCGTTCTTACTTTTTTGTCTTCAAATATTTTTAATTCGTTTTCCTTTGTCATTTGTCTGAACTATGATTTATTTGATTCCGGTGATTTGAATTTCTTGTTCGTAAGTCTCTTGAAATTCAAACTTGTTTCTCCAAAGTTTATGAGCAAGCCTATTTCAAGGTTGTAGGCTTCCAGATAATTTATCGCCTGGGCAAAGTGAACATCTTCTAATTTAGAGATTGCTTTTAACTCGACTGAGATAACGCCTTCAACCAAAAAATCTACTCTTCTTGTTCCAATTTGTGCTTCACGGTAAAATATGGGCATCTCAAATTCTCTTGAAAAGGAAATGCCTTCAATACCCATTTCAATTTCTAATGCCCGTTGATAAATGACTTCCTGAAAACCATTACCCAATGTTTTATGCACTGTCATAGCACAACCAATTATTTTGGAGGTTAATTCAGAATATTTGTATTGTTCGTTTATCATAATATTTTGTCTTAACTGTGATTTGTTTGATTCCTTTGATTTTCATGATTAATCACAAAAATCATAGTTCAGACATTTTACCCCAATATTTCATTCAACAATTTCTGCTTCAAATGCTTCAATGTTGTTTTTTGTTGTTTGAGTTGTTCCATTGTTTCATCAAATTGTTTGAAAAGGGAAATCAACTCTTTTTGCTTTTCTTTCTTTGGCAGAATAAATTCCTGCACCGCCAAGGTTTTGTTTTTGATGGTTGGCGAAAGTGAACCTTCTGAAATCTGGACTGCTCTACTCATAAATACATCACTTTGCATAAAGTAAGGCAGAAACTCCTTTTCAATATGCTTTTCATTTGCTCGTAATATCATGCTGTGTGCCGAAGCAATGCCATCAAAATGAGAAACAGCTACTTTACGCAAATAGGCTCTTCGTTTTCCGAAAATAATGTCGCCTTTGTATATTTTTAGTTTTGTTCCAATTACATCATCAGGCGTGCCGGTTCTTTCAATTTTTAAATTATCTGCATCCAAATGTTCTAAGCCAACGTAGAAGGTTAGTTCTGTTTTCTTCGGTTCTACTCTTTCTGAAATATTGGTTGCTACTTTTTCAAACCTTACTTTTTCAAAATCTTTCTCTTTTAAATGATTACCAAACTGTTTCCTCTCGCTGAATAAATCTTTGAGCAATTTGTTTTTCAAGTTCAATAAATTCTTCTCCTGCAAATCCACCTGCTCCATAGCCGTTTCTATACTTTGAAACAATACGGCTATTTGTTTTTGTTCTTCGAGTGGGGGAAGGGGGATTGAAAATCCTTCAATATCTGAAAATTTCAAATTTTGAATATTTGTTCCAGCTCTTTGTTTTTGAATGAATGTTGTAAATCTTTCTGAAAGAAAAATATTGAAAAGTAAATTCGGATTAATTTCTTTCTCAAGTGGTCTAATAATTCCCATAAAACCACCAGCATAATAACCAGTGTCTTCTTTTGCAAATGCAACCTTGCCAATATGGTCAAGACTTCCGCTTGCTGTGCATATTAACACATCATTCTTTTTCAGTTTTTGACTTTCCTTTACTTTAGATTCTCTTCGGATTAATCTTAGATTTTCAAAATTCAATTTGCTCGTATCTGCATTGATATTATTTGCTCTAAGAATACCAATGCCATCAAAATCAACTTCGTCCTTTGTTGAATAAGTAACTCCTCTCTGAAATTCACAACAGTCAGATAAACTTGTCTTATCCCATATTTCTTTTTTCAACTTAATCATGCTTCAATTCCGATTTTATTAAGTTGAGTAAATAAGTTGTCCAATGAAATACTGATTTGTTTTTGTTCTGCTTTTACTTGAGTAATTAAATCTTGCGTATTGTGTTCATTGGTATTAGCGGCTTGTTTTACAAATAACTGCAAACTCATATTGCCATTATTTTCTAAAACATCTTTGTTGCTAACAATCGAAACAAAACCTTCAATTTCTTTAAACTTCCAATATCCTTCGCTTATCTTTTTTATGTGTTGTGGTTCGAGCCAAGCATTGGTGCGTTCTATTCGCAATTCCTCTTTGGCATCAATAAAAATAATCTTGCCTTTGCGTTCTTTTGGTTTTTTCATGCGGCATACCAACAAACAACTTTCCATGCTGCTATTGTAAAACAGGTTTTTACCGAGGCCTATTACGGCATCTACATAATCTTCTTCAATCATGCGTTTACGTATGCCGGCTTCGCTATCTCTAAACAATACGCCATGCGGCCACAATACCACAGAGCGTCCGGTATCGGGGTTCAGGCTTTTCATAATATGCTGTTGAAAAGCATAGTCGGCACATCCTTGCGGTGGTGTTCCCCAAATATTGCGTCCAAAGGGGTCGTTCATCCATTTTGCCTGGCTCCACTTTTTTACACTGTAAGGCGGGTTAGCCATTATTACATCAAACTTTTTTAGTTCGTCATTTTCCAATATCTGCGGGCTGTCTAAGGTATCCCCCTGCACAATCAAAAACTCATCTACATTGTGCATAAACATATTAATACGGGCAATGGCGGAGGTAATCAGGTTTAGTTCCTGTCCGTATAGTTTTAGTGTGCGGTATTCTCTGCCCTGTGCTTTTAAATGCAAGGCTGCACTTAGTAATATGCCACCGCTGCCGCAGGTAGGGTCGTAAATGCTTTCGCTGCTTTTTGGGTCGGTAATTTGCGTCATCAGTTTTACGACCGTTCGGTTGGTGTAAAACTCGGCTGCGGTATGGCCGCTATCATCAGCAAATTTCTTAATCAGGTATTCGTAACCTTCGCCCATTATATCATGCGGCACCTGGTCAACAGTGAGTTTCAATTTGCTAAAATGCTCAATAAGGTCCAGCATTTTTTCGTCACTCATTCTGCGTTTGTTGGTCCATTGAGCATCGCCAAACACATCATGCAGCATTTCAAAGTTGGCTTTCTCAATGCCGTTCAAGGCTTTTTGCAGATAAGCACCTACATCAATGGTTTTTTTTCTTACATCTTCCCAATGGCAACCTTTGGGTATTTGAAAACGGTGGTTTTCGGCAAACTCGGCATAGCTTAAATCATTATCACTTTCTTGCAACGCTGTTTGGTATTCTTCATCCCACAAATCACTTACACGTTTAAAAAAAAGTAAAGGGAAAATATATTGTTTAAAGTCGGCAGCATCAATCATTCCACGCAGAATGTTGGCGGCTCCCCAGAGATAATCTTCTAATTGTTTTTGTGTCATTTTCTATTCTTAAAATTCTTTGGTAAAGTTAGTTTTATATTGGTAAAAAAGGTCCTTAGTGCGTTGGCAAGAAGTGGCTCTTTTGGTTTTGCGAAGAGTCGGCCTGTGTGTCGAGCAAAACCAAATGTGCCACTTGTGCGGCTGGCTAAAATTGAATTAAAAAAAATGTGCGGTGGGAAAAATAAAAAATACAGAAGGGTCGGCAATGAGTGTCGGCTCAATTGTTGTCCAGTTGCAATATGGTCTGTATGTCGTTGGTCACCTGTCAAAATTAGCGTTTCATTTTATGTTTATAGTCGTCAGTTTGGTCGTTGTTGTGTCGTCTGTTAGGCTTGCTTGTAACGGTTTGCAGCTACAAGAAGTTGGCGATTTCGGAGCACTAAACTGTCTGCCACCACAAAATTTGATACGAAGCACAAAGCTTCATTTAACCACTGAACCGACAATTTCTTGTAGGTGCTGTTGGGCGTTAGTCATTTTTCCGTGCTACATTAATTTCAATGTCAACTGGTCGCATTTTTCTTGGTATTTCTCTTGTTATTTGAATAAGTAGTTTACTATAAAAGTCAAAAAATACACTTGGTTTACTGAAATCGTGTTCAGGATAATATTTTACGTTCATATTAAATATCTCGTTTAAAATGTCTTCGTCAATGTCTCGCAAATCAAGTTTCTGAACTTTATCATCTTGTCGTCTGTAAATATGAAGTAAGTCGCAAGTGTAAGTTTGAAAGTCATTGTAGTAGGTTATTGAAATACTGTCACTTTCGCTTGCCATTGGCATATCTTCTTCAGTATCTAACCAGATTTTCTTTGCTCTTGTGTAATTTGCTTTTCTTGAATTAATAGTAAATAGTCGGTCAAAGTTTGTTGTATAAAGTGCAAAAATGTCAAGTAATTGTTTTGGTATTTCACTTTTTGAATAGCTAAACAAAAAATGAAAAGTGGTTGAATAGAAGCGAAGATTGTCGCCTATTTCTATAATAAAAAAGAGTGTATAGAAATGAAGCAATGTTCTTTTCTCCTTAATTGGAAGACCTTGTTCTTCAAATAATTTATCAAATTCAGACTTGTCTTCATAGTGTTTTAAGAAGTCATAAAGTTGTCCTTTTGTTAGATTTATTTCCATTGTTTTTGTCTTTCTATGATTACGCCCAACGTTTTGGCGCTTGGCGAAGAAGCGGATTTAGAAGCACTAAACTGTCTGCCAGCACTGAACTTGATACGAAATACAAAACTTCATTTAAGCACTGAACCCGCTTTTTTGCCAAACGCCTGTTAGCGGTTAGGCGTTCTTTAATGTCCCTTGTTCTCAGTTAAATTTGAGATTTACTTTTTAGTCAATAGGTTCCCACAATTGAACTTTGTTTCCTTCTGCGTCAAGAATATGTACAAATTTACCGTAATCAAATGTTTCAATTTTGTCAACGATAGTTACTCCTTCTTTTTTTAATTCTTCAACAAGTCCTTCCAGGTTTTTTACTCGGTAGTTAATCATAAAGTCCTTGTCAAAGTATTTAGAATTTTCAGCGAAAGGTGTCCATTGTGTCTGTGCTTTTTTTGTACTATCTGGACTTTCATACCATTCAAAAGTCGCACCATATGGATTTGTGTCTAATCCAAGGTGTTTTTGATACCATTCCGTTGTCGCTTTTGGGTCTTTGCATTTAAAAAATACGCCCCCAATTCCCGTTACTCTTTTCATTTTATTGTCATTATTTATTGTTGTTACTGATTTAAAAGCGAAACCAAGTAAAAAGGTTGTCGCAAGTGTCAAAGTTATTAAAATTGGGTTCTTCATTATTGTCAAATTTAATTTTATTGTCTCTCGTTAGTGTCGGTTCTCTACGCTTACCGCTAACTTGTTTATATCCTCAACTGTTTCCTCTTTTATAGCGCTTAGCGAAACCATAGTGGTGAGCTATCCTCAACTTTGTTGTGCGTTCTATTTTTCTAAAGATCATCGAAGGGAGATTTAATTTTTCGAAGCTGATTCGTGCGTACATGGGTGTATTTTTCTGTCTTTTTGCTGCTTTTATGTTCAAACAATTCCTGAATATAACGGAGGTCTGTTCCGCTTTCTAATAAATTGATGGCATAACTGTGACGCAGCCAATGCAAGCTAACGGGTTTTCTGATTTTTGCCAAACGTGTCGCTTTTTATATTCTTCGCTCTAGGCCTCTTCCTTCTGAACACTTTTACCCGCCGAAGCGATTAGCGCAGGAGGGGAACCCTGAAAACTGGCTTGTGGAGCTTAGCACTTGGATTTCATCTACTCACATCAAGCAAATAACTAATATTCTCTTGATTTAAGCGATCGAGCACTTCTTTGCGTACGTCCACCTTAACTGTAGAAGAACGCATCGGGAGTTGCACCTTGTTTTCGGGATCCACCAAGCGCATTTTCATTTTGGTATCGCCTGGAAATTCGGTTAAAATTCGTTTGAGACGACCGCCCATTTGCGGGTCTACCTTATTAATTGGAACTACCAAAGTGATGAAATTGAGTAATTGCGCCCGCATTTCCCGCAAGGTGCTGATATGTTGAATCACAAATTCGAGTTCCGTGCTGTCTTTAGGCCAAGCTCTGGTACCTACCGTTCCTTTGATATAGAGGTATTTCTCCATTTTCAGGGTGCCGCGAAAATTCGGGTAAAGGTTTTTATTCAATCGGAATTCATAGCGCCCGGTATAGTCTTCCATAGAAAAGATTCCCATCAAACCGCCATTATAGGTTTCACGCTCAATCAAATCACTTGAGAGCCCTCCAAGAATGATGGTTTTTCCGTTTAAGTCCTCGAGGTTTTGTAGATCACGTAGCTGATGGGTGCACATTTCATGCATCTCCACGGAATACTTATCGAGTGGGTGTCCGGATAAATACATGCCCACAACCATCTTTTCCTTCTCCAGCTTTTCTTCCAGGTCCCAAGGCTCTGCCGCAGGTATTACGGGTTCAGGCAACTCGGCATCCGTACCTCCTCCAAATAGGGAAACTTGCTCAGCGGCTTCATTCGCTTGGTAGGTCGCACCGAATCGGATGGACTTTTCGATAATATTAGAGTCATCCGCCTGCATGCGATAGAAATACTGCGAACGCTGAATTCCTTCAAAACAGTCGAGCGCTCCTGAAACGGCCAAAGCCTCCATCACGCGTTTATTTACCGACTTAAGGTTGATCCTTTTGGTTAAATCAAAGATGCTTGTATAGGCGCCGTCTTTTGTGCGAACATCAATAATTTCTTGTGCCGCACCACTACCAACGCCTTTGATGGCTGACAATCCAAAGCGAATGGCATTCTGCGGGTTAACCGAGAACATGAGCTCTGATTCATTTACATCCGGACCGAGTACTTCAACACCCATGCGTCGGCATTCCGACATATAGAAGGTGAGGTTATCAATGCTCTTCTCTGCATTGAGTACGGCCGACATAAATTCTTGCGGATAATGGGCCTTGAGATAGGCCGTTTGAAAGGCAAGTACCGCATAACAGGTTGAATGCGATTTATTGAAGGCGTATTGGGCAAACGCTTCCCAGTCCGTCCATATTTTTTTAAGCTTATCTTCTGGATGTCCTTTGGCTGTCGCGCCCTCGAGAAAACCGGCCTTCATTTTATCCAATACGGATTTTTGCTTCTTACCCATGGCCTTACGCAGGGTATCCGCTTCACCTTTGGTAAATCCGGCGAGCTTTTGCGAAAGACGCATTACCTGCTCTTGGTAAACGGTAATTCCGTAGGTCTCGGCAAGGTATTCCTCCATATCAGGAACATCATAACTCACTGGCTCCTGACCGTGTTTACGGGCAATATAGTTCGGGATATACTCCATCGGGCCCGGACGATACAAGGCGTTCATGGCAATCAAATCTTCAAACTTATCGGGCTTAAGTTCCTTGAGGTTCTTCTGCATCCCAATGGACTCAAACTGGAAGATGCCATTGGTCTCACCTCGTTGGAAGAGGGCATAGGTGAGTTGGTCTTCCAGGTCAAATTCATCGGCCACTAACTGTATATTATGACGACGTTTTACCTCATCAATAGCGTCGTTTATGATGGTCAGGGTTTTTAGTCCCAAGAAGTCCATCTTGAGCAATCCTGCCGATTCTGCCACGCTATTGTCGAACTGCGTGCAAAGCATATTCGAATCCTTGGCCAAAGCAACCGGTACGAACTTGCTAATATCATCGGGGGTGATAATTACTCCACAGGCATGGATCCCGGTATTTCTTACAGATCCTTCCAGTTCTTTGGCTTGATGAATAACGGAGGCCCTAGAGTCATTTCCATCCGCAAATTCGCGGAACTTATAGGCTTTTTCTTTGTCCTGAGGATTCAGGGTATCCAGTAGCTTTGCATTGATTCCGCCTGCTTCAAGTAATTTCTTTAAGGAGGCGGATGGGTTGAGCGGAAAGGATTTAGCTAAAACATCGGCCTCAGCCAATGGGTATTCAAGCACCCGGGAAGCATCGCGTAAGGCTGATTTTCCACCCAAGGTTCCATAGGTAATAATTTGAGCCACCTGTTTTTGACCGTATTTCTCAATTACATAATTGATAACTTTCTCCCGACCGCGGTCATCGAAGTCAATATCAATATCGGGCATGGATACACGATCAGGATTCAAGAAACGCTCAAAGAGTAAATCGTACTTGATAGGGTCAACATTGGTAATTCCAATACAATAGGCCACCGCTGATCCAGCTGCAGAACCACGTCCGGGTCCAACACTCACACCCATTTTTCGGGCTTCCGTGGTAAAGTCTTGTACAATCAAGAAATAGCCAGGGTAGCCGGTTTTCTTGATAGTGGCTAATTCAAAATCAAGTCGTTCAGTGATTTCTGGAGTGATTTCACCGTAGCGCTTTTCCGCTCCTACATAAGTGAGGTGTCGCAGATATTCATCCTGATTATCAAACTCTTCTGGAATTTTAAATTCTGGTAGAAGCACGTCTCTTCCGAGCTTGAAGGGGATAATCTTATCACTAATTAGAACCGTTTCATCGATGGCCTCCGGTAAATCAGCAAACAGGGCAGTCATCTCCTCGGCGCTTTTGAAATAGAAGGAATCATTGGGTAAGCCATAGCGGAAACCTCGTCCTTTTCCTATTGGGGTACTCGATTTCTCATTGTCTTTGATACAAAGGAGAATATCATGCGATTTCGAATGTTCCTTTTTGAGGTAATAATTCGAGTTGGCCGCGTAGTATTTTACATCGTATTTTTTGCAGTAGTCGAGCAGGACCTTATTGACATGCTCTTCTTCGGGTAGTCCGTGGCGATTTAGCTCCACATAGAAATCATCCCCAAAATGTTCCTTCCACCAAACGAAGGCATCTTCCGCTTGTTTTTCACCGACGTTCAGAATGAGGTTGGGCACTTCGCCGTAAATCCATCCGCTACTCGCTATGATTCCTTCTTTGTATTGAAGCAGGGTATCGCGGTCAACTCGCGGCAAGTAGTAGAACCCATCTGTAAATCCAAGGGAACTTATTTTTGCTAGGTTATGATAGCCTACTTCGTTCTTGGCTATGAGTAAGGTTTGGTAGCCGTTATTCTGACGTGAACGGTCGGTCATATAATCCGTTAAATTTACCTCACACCCCAGTATGCACTTGACTTCTGGCGTAGGCTTTTCTCCTTCTTCTAGAGCCTTGTTCCTTTCGCGAATACCTGCATTAATGCGTTCGGTGGCATTCCAAAAAGTAAAGGCGCCGTACATATTTGCATGATCGGTCAAACAAGCAGCCGGCATCTTTAAAGCTGCTGCCTGTGCTACGATATCATGCACATCGGAAGTGGATTGCAGCACCGAATATTGGGAATGGGTATGGAGGTGCACAAAAGAACGCGCATCGGCAACAATAGGAGCTGCGGGCTTTTTGATAAAGCGTAAATCCGGACCTTCCTTGATTTCCTTTTTTTCTTTGACTTGAACGGTATCAAGAATGGATTTGGCCACTTCTGCCAATTTATCCATCACGTCTTCCGCCAATTCGATATCATCGTGTTTGATCACTTCACGCTTGATCAAGGCAAAGAAACAGCGGGTTGTTGCTTCTACGTCTGCGGCCGCGTTATGGGCGTCGGAAAACGGACGGCCAAAGAGTTTATTATGTAATTCGGAGAGGGTAGGCCATTTGAACTTTCCGCCTTTTCCACCTGGTATAGCGCAGAAGTTGGTTGATTCGTCTTTGGTATCTATCCAAGCAATCGGTTCCAAGGTGTTATCCATTTCCATACGGAAATACTCGGCGCCCATGATGTTTAAGTCGAAGCTGATATTATGTCCCGCAACATAGGTAGCTTGTTCAAGTGCTTTGCTGAACGTTTCGAGCACCTCACGCAATGGAAGTCCTTCCGCTAAGGCTTTTTCCGTGGTGATACCGTGAATTTTAACCGCATTAAAGGGAATATCGAAACCTTCTGGCTTGATGATGAGATTTTGCGCATCCATCAAATAGCCCTTGTTGTCGTGCAATTGCCAGGCGATTTGTATACAGCGCGGCCAATTGTCGCTATCCGTTAATGGGGCATTATAATTCTTGGGTAATCCAGTGGTTTCAGTATCGAAAATCAGGTACATGTGGGGAGCTCAAATAAGGGTACCAAATTTACATGCAATTGCGCCCAAAAAGAAGGAATGAAGATAAGTTGTGGATTCTTTGACAAAGCCCTGACAATCCTTAATTTGCCGACTTGAAGAAGCTGATCGGAATCCTCCAAAATTACTATACAACGCGTATTCCGGCAGGAAGCATCGTGCTATCCTTTGTATTGGCGGCTGTTGCAACCACGCTGCAATATAGCTTCCAACTCAAGGAAGCCCTGGTAAATGATGCGAGCGAGCCATTTTTCTTCGCACATGCGATGTTGTTTTATGGAATCCCTCTCGTTCTCTTCTTGGCTATTTGGGGAGTCATGCAGCAGGGCAGGTTGAAGTTTAGTTTGCCCTTTATCGTACTCCTTTTACTCACACTCTTTGCCTTTGCTTTGCGTGTTGGATTTAGCGCACACCGCACGTGGGTTTATTTCCACTTTGAGAATTGGGATTATGGAATTCGCCTTACAAATACCATGATTCTTGGACCGATTATGTGTGTTTTGCCCATTCTGTGGTGGTTTTTTGTCGATAGAAAACAGGAAAAGCATTTGTATGGATTGAATTTTAACAAGGTTTCCTGGAAGGCTTATTTTCTTTTATTAGCGATGATGGTTCCATTAATTGCCTTGGCTTCCACGCAAGGAGATTTCATTCGCTATTACCCGAAGGTGGCGCGTTTGTTTAGCGAAGAGTTTCCCCTAAATCTCAAACAAGCGGGTTTGTATGAATTGTTCTATGGAATCGACTTCGTTTATATTGAATTCTTCTTCCGTGGCTTTTTGGTGATTGCCTTTAGCCGCTTTTTAGGTCCAGTTAGTATTCCCTTTGCCGCTCTCATGTATTGCACCATCCATTTTGGTAAACCATTGGGAGAAACAATTAGTTCCTGGTTTGGCGGAATGCTCTTAGGAACGCTTGTCTATGAAACCCGCAGCATCGCCGGAGGAGTAATCGTACACATGGGCATAGCCTGGCTCATGGAACTCGGCGGAACCATTGGCCGACTCTTCGATATGTAGATTAAACGATAACACCAATCAACGTGGTCGTCGTATTTTTTACAATTTCAATGGTCGCATAATCACCCACTCGGTGAACCCCATCTTTCGGGAAGATGCAGATGATATTCTGCTCGTTTCTTCCTTTAAAATCAGTCGTTGAGCGTTTGGAGTCTCCTTCTATCAAGACCTTAAAGCGCGCACCAAGTCGCTCTGTATTCTTTCTCTTGGAAATGACATTTTGCACATCAATCACTTCCTGCAAACGACGTTTTTTCTCTACTTCCGGCACATCATCTGGATAACGACGTGCCGCCAAAGTTCCGGGGCGTTCGCTATAAAAATACATATAGGAATAGTCGAAATCGCTTTCCTTCATGAGGGTCAGTGTTTCCTGATGATCTTCCTCCGTTTCAGTACAAAATCCACTAATAATATCGCAGGTAATCCCGCAATTTGGAATGACTTCACGAATGCGGCTTACCCGTTCCATATACCATTCGCGGTCGTAGGTGCGGTTCATTAATTTGAGTACACGGCTACTACCACTCTGGGCTGGTAGATGGATATAATTGCAGATATTATCGTATTTCACAATGGTATACAGCACCTCGTCGGTTATGTCTTTCGGGTGGGAAGTAGAAAAGCGAACGCGCAACTCCGGACTAACCAACGCAGTCATTTCTAATAATCGTGCAAAATTGATGTTCTCAGCACCATCTTCCGAGGCCCATTTATAGGAATCGACGTTTTGTCCGAGTAAGGTTACTTCTTTATATCCTTGTGCTACCAAGTCTTCCGCTTCACGCACGATAGAGTGGGGGTCGCGGCTACGCTCACGTCCTCGGGTAAAAGGCACCACACAGAAGGAGCACATATTATCGCAGCCACGCATGATGGAAATAAAGGCATTGATGCCATTGCTGTTTAAACGAATCGGAGCAATTTCGGCATAGGTTTCCTCGCGGGAAAGCAATACGTTCACGGCTTTTTGTCCGCTATCCACCTGTTCTAAAAGTTTAGGTAGGTCGCGGTATGCATCCGGCCCGACCACCAAATCCACCAATTGGTTTTCATCCAAGAGCTTGGTTTTGAGTCGCTCGGCCATACAGCCTAATACGCCCACGATTAAATCGGGTTTATGTTTTTTAACGCCTTTGAGGGCTTTTAGACGGTGCCAAATTTTGTCTTCCGCATTTTCGCGAATGGCGCAAGTATTTAGGAAGATGATGTCCGCATCCTTTTCTTGCTCCCAAGTTTGGTAGCCATTCTCTTTTAGGATGGAGGCAATCACCTCCGAATCCGCCAAGTTCATAGCGCATCCATACGATTCAATATACAACCGCTTGGTGGCGGTTCTCGAAGGGGCAAACAAGGTTTCCATAAGACGCGCGAAGATAAGGAAATTAGGGTAAGGTTGAGGGTAAGGTTGAGGTTTCCACCGTCGCTTGAAAAAAGCTAGCGCCTCCGCTGTAGCTTTAGCGCAAGCGGATGGCGGACGGAGAAGGGTTAGGTTAAGGGATATTTGGTTGGGGCAGAAAATCTTCGGACCACCGTGGAGGAAGTATTTTTCTATTCGATAAAAAAGGAACGATGCTTCATGAAAATTATTTTGCAGATAGAACGATGGATTGGTTCTTTGGAAACCGTTTAGGATTTATTACAGAATCTTCAAATGGAAATGGCGAAATATTCATAGGGGTTTCAAATACGTACAGTGGCTATGGTATTCTGGGGTCGATAGTGCACTTGAGTGTTTCGCCTTTGGGGAATGTAGAAAAGACAGACGCTTATCCCGAAACATTTGGTCATTTGTTCTTGGATTATTATTCCAAAAATGGGTTGATTTATCTACTATCAAAAGAAAGGAACGGCGTGAACTTAACCCACGATATGGTATTGCATGTTTACAACAAAAATGGAGACCAGCTTTATTCAAAGTATATACGCAATACCGAGTATTTAATAGACTTCGCGGCTATTACGGAGGTAAATGGTTTTCATGCCACAATTGTTGCTTATGCGAATAAAGGATCAAGCTTGGTAAAACTGAGTTTTTAAAATCTAAAATGGATGTTGTCTTGATTTATTATTACCAAGAGTATTCGCTCTTCATGACGGCTATGCCGTTTTGCAATAAGTCTCCTCTTTACTTGTCTATTTTCTTCTAGTCTGTTTGTCTGAAAATCTGTTTGTCTTATAGTCTAATTATCTCATAATTTAAGGGTTTAACATAACTCTAGCATAATACATGTCATTACAACATATGTGTATACATTATTTAAATAATGAAACGTAACCACAAAATGAACACCATCATCCATCGCGCAACATCAGGCGGACATGCCAACCACGGATGGTTAGACAGTTACCAAACATTTTCATTTGCAAGCTATATGAACCCAGAGCGTATGCACTTTGGCGCCTTGCGCGTGCTTAATGATGATGTCATTCAAGGAGGGACCGGTTTCGGCACCCATCCGCATTCCAATATGGAAATCGTTTCCATCCCACTTGATGGGGCATTGGAACATAAAGAGCGAGCAACTTTCTTCAAATCTGGGTATTTCCAAAAACAGCGGATATCGAACCTCGGTACGATCAAAAACGCTTTGAGACAAAAGACCGTCAGAATGCATGGCAAACTGTCGTGGCGCCTGACAAAAATACAGCCCTTTGGATCAACCAAGATGCCTGGTTTAGCCTTGCGAACTTCAACAAAGGAAAAAGTCTGAGCTATTCCAAGAACTTAGATAAATCAGTCCTCTACCTATTTGTTATCACTGGAAGTGTGAGTCTCAGCGGCGAAACCCTCCAAAAACGCGACGGTATGGGAATCCTTTCCGGAGATATCCAAGACCTAACAGCCAACGAAAACGCCGAACTCCTCCTCATGGAACTCCCAAATATCCTCCCATAGGGGCAGAACATTTTCTACCCCCAGTTTATCCCACCAATCACCAACAACCAATCATAATTCATAAATCATAATTCACAAATAATATGACAACACAAGCACAAACAGTATGGGCAATAGACCCATCCCATTCAGAAATTCAATTCAAAGTAAAACACCTTGTAATCTCTACCGTAACCGGTTATTTCCGCAGCTTTGAAGGAGCATTGAGCACTTGACCTGAGGATTTCTCTGACGCGAAAATTCACTTTAGCGCTGATATTGATAGCATCGACACAAACAACGAAACACGCGATGGTCATCTGAAATCAGACGATTTCTTTAGTGCGGAGCAGTTCCCAAAACTATTATTTGAATCCACTTCGTTTACCAAAACGGGAGAGGATATGTATTCATTGGTCGGAAATATCACCCTAAAAGGAGTGACCAAAGAAATTACGTTAAGCGCTGAACTAGGCGGAATGGCCCTAGACACTTATGGAAACCAAAAAGCAGGATTCGAAATCATTGGGAAGATTAATCGCAAGGAATTTGGCCTTAGTTGGGACGCTATAACCGAAGCCGGTGGCGTTGTAGTGAGCGATGAAGTTCGTTTGCACCTTAACGTGCAAATCAACATACAGGCCTAATTGAAAACGTATAGAATTAGGTCGGCACGGTATGTGTCGACCTTTTTTCATTAATTTTGTATAGCCATGTATTATTTTCAAGTGTATAGCAAGCTGCCAGAACTCACGGATGACATGATGGAAAAGATCCCAGCACACCGTCGAAAAATCGATCGATTATTAAGTATGGGACGATTAGTTTCCTATGGTGTTTCAGCCGAACGCGATGCTTTATGGATGACTTTCTACGCAGCAGATGAATTGTCGGTGATGGATATTATCGCTGAATTGCCACTGAATGAATTTTTAAATCCAGAAATTACTCCTTTGATGTTTCAACTGACTCCAGATATGGTAAGTACTCCATCATGGAATTAATGGATAAAAGGGGATTAACATGAAGAAATGGATCACTATACAAGCTTGGAAATCAGATATTATAGTACTGATTGCGCGGCTTACTGTAGGTGGAAGTATGGCCTTTGCGCATGGCTTACCCAAACTTGAAACGCTGATGGCTGGGGGAGAAATTAAATTTTATTCCTTCCTTGGCTTGGGTGCTGAATTATCCTTGGGCTTGGCTGTATTTGCTGAGTTCTTTGCTTCACTTTTGCTTGCAATTGGCTTTTATACCCGCTTCAGTTTGATTCCACTTATTATCACCATGGCCGTAGCTGTTTTTGCCATTCATGGAGATGATCCTTTTTCTAAAATGGAGAAGGCACTCTTGTATCTGGTGGCTTATATACTCTTATTTGCCTTTGGACCTGGTAAATTTTCACTGGACTTTCTGCGTCAATCCAAGAAATAATCAGATACTTTTGCCTTGTGTCGCGGCAAGGATTCTTTAAAATTCTCTTTTGGCTTCTTTTCCTTCTTATACTGGAGGAATCTATTCGCTATTCCTTTCGGGTGGGTGATTTTGTTGGCTACGCTATTGCCGGCGAATATGCTATCCATGGAAAGGATTTATACAGCCATTGGTTGAATACTTGGCCTCCCTTGTTTTCCATGTTTTGCATCCCCATTTATTATATGGATATGCTTTCGCCTGCAGGAGCGCGCTTTCTTTGGCAACTAACAAGTCTAGCCGCCTTTTTACTGGCCTTTAAACGCTGCGTTTGGCTCTTTCAAGGCAAACGTTTAGCTTGGTTTAACGCCAAGGATGCTAAAAGCCTCAGACCTTATGATCCATTGATCTTGCTGCCATTCGCTTTGGTGTTTAAATACCTGCTGGATAATGCAGCGAACCTACAGATCAATATCATCATGCTATCGCTCTGTGTCGAAGCAGTATACCAATGGAAAGAAAAAGACCGAACAGTTTTTGCCGCCTTCTTGCTCGCCTTAACACTCAGCTTGAAGGTATATACGCTCTTTTTCTTTGTCTGGTTCATCCTCATCAAACAGTTTCGTTTTGTTGGCTTTACGCTCTTGTTCGTTGGACTGCTCAATCTTTGCTGTTTCTGGTTCTATGGTCCTGATTTGGCCTTGAGTTATTATGCCCATTGGTGGCAGGAAATCGCCCAAGGTTTCCCCATGATACATTTTAAAAATCAAAGCTTCTTTGGAGCAGTATGGCGCTTAACAGTGGCCGAAGATGTGGGCTTGGGAATTCAAACAAACTTTATTTCCCTAAGTATGGATGCCTCTAAAAAATGGGTCTATATGCTTGTGATGCTGGCTGGTGCTTGGCCTGCTTGGCTTTTATTAAAATCGATCAAAAGCCATACAAAAACCTTGCACGGAGTGGCCTTGTTTATTGCCCTGATTCCACTCTTATCTCCCTTGGCTTGGAAGGCGTATTTTATCTTTCTTTTGCCGGCATTAATTCTACTATGTCAAGACCTATTGAAAGGAAACTTGAAACTTTGGGAAAAAATAGTCTTCTGGCTAAGTATGCTTTTATGGATAGGAACTTCCGAACTCTTTATCGGAAGAAGCCTGTCTGAATGGGCTCAGGTGTATTCCCTCATCACCATCGGAGCAATAGGAGTGGTAGTACTCTTAATTGTTCGATTGAAGAAGGATTCAAGCGAATCTCTGCCCGAGTCAAAATAAAAGTTTCGCTTTTCCAGCTTAGTCTCTTAATTTTCCTGCATGAAGAAGGTCTTGGTTACAGGAAGCAATGGGTTACTTGGTCAGAAATTAAGCGATTTATACCATTCATTGCCAGACATCACATTTCTCGCAACTGGAACTGGACCTAATAGACATCCTATAGGTGATGCCTTGACCTACGCCAGTTTAGATATTACTGATGCAACTGCCGTGATGCGCCTTTTCCAAGACTTCCGTCCGGATACAGTCATTCATACTGCCGCCATGACCAATGTGGATCAATGCGAGCAAGAAAAGGAGACCTGCTGGAAACTGAATGTTACGGCGCTTGAGGGAATCATCGCCGCTTGCAATGAAGTGGGTACTCAGCTCATCCATTTATCAACTGATTTTATCTTTGATGGTACTTCGGGTCCTTACAAGGAAGAGGACGAGGCAAACCCAATCAGTTATTATGGCGATTCAAAATTAGCAGGAGAGAAGCTTGTGATGGAAAAAGCCAAGCATTGGGCCATCGCACGCACCGTTTTGGTTTATGGTATCGTGAATGACATGAGCCGAAGCAATATCGTACTTTGGGCAAAAGGAGCCTTGGAGTCGGGAAAGGAAATTAATGTAGTTACTGATCAATTCCGTTCTCCTACTTTGGCGGAAGACTTAGCCATGGGTTGTCGGCTTATCGAACGAAAAGCAGCACATGGCGTATATAATATTTCTGGCAAGGAATTCATGTCTGTATACGAATTGGTAGAACGGGTGGCAAAATACTGGGATTTGAGCACGGAAAACATGCATGAAAGTACTTCAGAAGGAATTAAACAACCCGCGAAGCGTCCACCCATCACTGGCTTTATTTTAGATAAGGCAATCAAGGACTTAGACTATGCACCTCATAGTTTTGAAGAAGGTTTGGCGGTTTTAAGTCGGCAATTAGCAGTAAGGGGATAATTTCTAGATTCGCCATATTGGGCGGTGTTTATTTAATTATTTAATCTTTTTACATCTTATTTAAATCCTATAGGTACTCTAAGTTGCGATTTTCGGCAAGTGAAAATCATGAACCAAATCTGCAAACTTCTGCTGTTGATTTTGACTCTTTCGAGCGTGAGTTGTTAGTACTCCAGAAAGAAGCAGAAATAGTTCCATCGGTATAATACATTACGCCCCTTCGTAACCAATTCAAATGTGCAACTTGCTGAAAGTTGGCGTGAAGTCTACCCACAAGAGGAGGTAGAAGAAAAAGAAGCAGAAATTCTAATTGAATTCTTCTTATCAGAGGAGGATGAAAAGAAAATTAAAGAAAGCAAAATAATCGATGATAAATTTATTAACACGCACTTAAAAGCACGCGTAACCTATCATCATACTTTATTAGCGATACAAGATGGGGTAAACTTTCAATACCCCATTTTTTATAATGATCAGATGAAAGTGAGTGATATTCTGATCAATTATGTACCGAATAATCAAGGCCGTTGGTCGACCGTAACGGAACGCGATTTTAGCTATGAAGTGGATGGCCTTTATTATAGCGATGCGCGTGTGAAAACCTTTTCAGTATACATGCCTGCCCTTGGAACACAAGTCCGACTGATGTATGATGTGGTATACGAAAACGTCAATTATTTGGCGAATCTTTTTGTTCACGAGTCTTTTCCTTCCGAATCAAGAAAAATTGTCGTGCGGATTCCTGATTGGCTCGATATGCAGGTGAAACTGAAAAATGATTTTGGATTTGAGGTTAGTTCTCAAAATGAACGCCCAGAACACAGCGAAATAGCGAACTATCGCCGAATGTTTCGTAGAAAGGCGAACTTTAGATTATAAGTGGAGTAGGGAGTATATCGACAATCATAAGGACGGAGAGATGCCCGGCGAATTCCGTTATCAAACCTTTGAATTTAAAAAACTAAGACCCAGAAGTAGAGAAAGAGCGGAAGCGGGTCCAAGCTATAATTACCCTCATTTATTTTTTAAAATCGAGCCCTATACTGATAAGCAAGGTCAAAAAGTTCCTGTTTTAGGCACTTTGGAGAACCTCTATGCTTGGTACCCCCAGCTGGTACAACATATTGGCAATAAACCAGATATAGTATCAGATAAAGCAAAGAGTTTATGTGAAGGCTTAACAAAGGATGAGGATAGGCTCAGGGCCGTCTTTTATTGGATTCAAGACAACATTCGTTATATCGCTTTTGAAGATGGATTGGCTGGTTTTCAACCTGAAAGTTGTCAAATGGTTTTAGGAAATGGTTTCGGTGACTGCAAAGGCATGGCAAACCTGCTGGTTCAAATGCTAAAGACCCAGCAAATTCATGCCGATTTATGTTGGCTCGGAACGCGGCATGTGGCTTATTATTATTCGGAACCAAGTTTGGCATCAGACAATCATATGATTGCGCGAGTAAAACTTGATGGAACCTATTATTTCTTGGATCCAACGGAAGATTATATCGCGTTGGGCGATTATGCCCACAGGATCCAGGGAAGACCAGTAATGGTGGAGAATAAGGAATCATACGTTATTGATACCATTCCAGATTTAAGCTACGAACGTAATCTCAACGAGACTAAGCTTGAATTAGAAATTAGTGGAAAGAGTCTAACGTGGACCATGAGCAAGACATACCGTGGAGAATCACGAACAAGCTTGCTTCGGTTTATGAAATTTGGATCAAGCGCTAGAAGGCAGAACGCTTTGGAAAGAATATTGAAAGCCGATTTGCCGAATTCTCAGCTTTCTAACATTCTTCTGGATACGACACTAAAACGAGATTTGCCCATTCACCTTAGCGCGAAGATTCAAATGGCTCATCAAATTATACCTTATGATTCAGGCATCTTTATTCTTCTCCATACCCCGGAAGTAAAGAACATCATTCCAATCAAGGATGACCGAAATGTGGGCCTTAATTTCTCCTATAAAATATTTGATAAGGAAGAGATTCGACTTAGAATACCAGAGAACTATCGAATTGGTGGTTTGCCTCCTTCTGTATCTTCTTCAAGTAATTCCTTTCAATACCAGGTGAGTTATCGGGTGGATGGAAAGTACCTCATCTATCAACATGAGCTGATTGTATATACGGGTGATATTCCTTCTGATGAGCTTGATGCCTGGCGTGAAATGCTCCGAGATTCTAAATCATTTAATACATGTACCATATCTTATTAAATGACCATTATGCCGTGGAGCAATTTGCGTCCATAGAATTGGATGGAAGCCTATTGCAAGAAATACGCGTGATCCATTCAGATGGAAGTATATCGGAGATAGACTTGAACAAGGCTATTTCAGAATTTAGCTATTTTCAATACAAAAAACGGAAAACAAATGCCTACATAATGGATATCAAGAAAATTGCAATTCCGAACCTAAGTCCGGGGGATATTCTAGAATTTGATAACTATTGAGAAGGGGATAATTTGAATGAAGGGGAGAGCACTTGGCAAAATAAAGCATTCGAAAACCTTCAAATTGTTCAACTTGAAGAGAATATTCCAAATTTGATTCGAATACTTGATTTCAAATTGAGCGAAGGGTATTATTTGAATTGGAAATCCTTGAAGAATGCGCCCGCCATTGAATGTATCGATACCGCGAGTACAATCCTGCATTATCGCTTCGTCGACCTGAATAGAGCAGGAAAAAAGAGAGAGTATTTCTATCCTTCAACCCTCGAAAAACCATTTGTGAAATATATTATCAGTAATGGGAAAAGACAAGAAAAGGTTAAGGAATTGAGTAATGCCAAATTTGTCTATGTTCCGGCCAGCTCGAGATACTTTTCACCTTTTGGATACCAGGATTAGTTAGACCAATTAGAAGCACAGTTTTCTGTTGAAATGCGCCATAAAACAGGTGAGCAACTGAAAAGACAATTACTGGCTAGAAATCTTCGAATCGATCAATATTAGTTTCTAGACCTCTATGAAGGGAGTCGAATGATGGAAGATCCTGTTTATAATTTTCAGGATAATTTCGAAATAAGTGAACTCTATTATACCAGCCCAAATGAGAATATTATTTTAGGTACGGCCCAATTATTTGAGACCTTCATGTCGCTTGAAGAAAGTGAAGATACCCTCAGAAAAAACGATATCAATTTGCACTATGCCATGTCGTGGGTAGAGCAAATTGGAATTGTAATTCCAACTAATTATATCCTCGATTCTGCGTCTCTTGCAGGTTTCGAGATTGAAAATGGAGTAGGGAAGGTGATCTATAGTTATATCCTAACTTCAGATAAAAAGAGCTTAAAAATAAATATTCATGGGACGGAAGATCGGGAGAGAACGGAGATAAAATCGTCAATAAATCAAACCATGTATAGATCAACAAGGCAATTTGATACAACAAAACAATTCGTAATTTCCCCGATTACCTGAATTAGACGGAAAACCCGCTGCTTCGAGTGCCACGAATAAAGAGAATGTGGTAGAAAAAGTTGAAGTATCTGAAGGGCTTGAAATAGTTGAAATAGAACCAAAATATCTAATAGTTCGGCGAGAAGTGACACTATAAGAAGGCTATATAGAAAAAGTAAGGTGGGAGGAATTACTGCTATTAATCCGAACATCAGAACTTGCAATAAATCAATCTATTGTATTAAAACCACAGCGATGAAAAGAAATATAATCCTTTTACTATTTGTGCTTTCAGCGATTAGAGGTGAAGCTCAGTTTCGCAAAGGCTGGACTATTGGAAGCTCCACTTATGTTTTCAAGAACTATATTGTTAGCGATGGATTTATTCCACTTGAAAGTGAAAATGTAATCATTCAGTGATTTGACCCGATCTGTAGAAGTTGCTTATGGTCCGAATAATGATTTTGGATTCCAAGATATTCCAAATAACTACAAGGAACTTCTTTTCGGACTCGAATGGGGAAAAGGGTATATGCTAGGGCATGGTGAGGTAGACGATAGAATGTCTTGGTATTGGTCTTGGGGAATGTGATTTGATGTTGGAGTGGCGCGCTATGTAAGCGAGGCGTTTTATCATTCGAGTTTTGAAAAAATTATCGAAACCAACGGGGCCCGCCTTCGATTTTTAGATCTGAATATTGGCTTTGAAAGAAAGTTTTCTCAAACATTTATTCTCAGTCCGAGTGTAGGACTTGAGTTGGGGACCATGAATATGCTTACCTTAAATTGTTCCTTTTTGAATTGGTCAACAAAGAAAAAGGGCTGGCAATAAGAAGGATGCCTAAAACTGTTGAATAAATACTTTGATTTCTTTAATTACCGCTTCATCTACCTCATGCTGGTTCTGATATTGTGCTGGCCCAAGAATTCCTTCACTTGAAAAGAAGCCATGACCAAGTCCTTTAAAGGAATGGTAGTATATCTTCTTTTGAGTGGATAGCCTTTGCTTCCAGCAGGAAAATTCATGCATGTTTACCTGATAATCATCTTCGCCATTAAGAATCAGTGTCTGGATTGGATGCGTCTTTAAGGTTTTAACAGGATCATAGGCCAGCAAATCCGCCCAGTAATAAGCATTTAGCCCGAGTGGAAGCCAGTTTGGGTCGCTGTCGAGATCGAAATCTCCCGAACGTAAATAGGCTACCTCTTCCTTAATGTTTTTTAATGGACGATAATAGGTGCCTGACGTGTCGATGGAGTTGAGGTAGGTGATTTGTTCCAAGGCAATACTGTCTAAATGCCGGCAAGGAGCACCGGCTAAGATGATTCCTTTTAGCTTATCGGTATTGGCCGCTACACGTGGGGCTATGTATCCGCCTAAACTATGTCCCAAGAGATACATCTTATCAGCATGGATCTCAGGATGCGTGGCAAAGGTGTCTATGGCTGCATAAAGGTCCTCCAAGTATTCGTCATTCAAGGTCAGTTTCTCCGGGTCTTCTGCACTTTGGCCACCATAAACAGCCGTGCGTTTATTGAACCGAAACACAGCAATGCCTTGACTGGCTAAACCATAGGCGATGTCTTTAAATACCCGATTTGGACCCATTTTTTCATCCATCTCATTCGGACCAGATCCGTGGGATAGAATACAAAGGGGATGAGGTCCTTTTGATTTAGGGATACAGAGCTTACCTGCCAGTTTGTATTTTCCGCTTATCAAGGTGAAATTTTGTTCTATGAAAGTGCTCGTATCAGCGTAGCTAGGTAATATATACGCGCGCTTGTCTATCGGGGGAGTAAAGAGAAAACTGGTGACTGTATTTTGCTTGGTAAAGCTCACTTTAAAATCAAGTTCCCCTTTTTCAAATACCATCCCTAAATACAGGGTATTCTCTTCGAGTAAATAGCCATTGGTATCTTGAAACTCGCCCATTTGCAAGCTTTGTGCTACCTGCCTCCAAAGTCCGTTTAACTGGCCAGGACTCGTTTTTTGCCGAACACTGCTATCTAAAAGCGCATGGGCCTTCTCTCCATTTCCATCACGCAATGATTCGAATAAGGAGAATGAAATAGTCAAGCGTTCACTGGTTTTGGTCTGAGCAAGGGCAAGCGAGCTTAGAAAAATAAAGACAAAAAATAACGGAATTCTCATTGCAATTCTAAGGCACACTTACCATTTGAAATAGAAAAGCTCAGGTGTTCTTGCAGGGTAGTGGCCATAGAAATACCCACATAATCGGCAGCAACTGGGAATTTTTTATGATTTCTATCGGCTAAAACGGCTGTCCGAATCAAACTGCTCCCTTCACGAATAAATGCAGATATGGCATAAACCATGGTTTTGCCCGTATTCAAAACGTCATCAACAATCAAAACAGGCATATTTTTAATTTGATCGCCCGAAATACTCAAGGAAGAGCTCGCGGCACTCAGATTTTGTTTATCAAGTTGAATTTCTATTAAGATACAGCGAATCGGACTTATTTTTTCCAATTGTTCGCATAAAACCTTAGCTAGTTCAAAGCCGTTTCCGTTGATGCCTGCCACTATGAGCGAGTTTTCTTCTAAGAAACCTTCATACACTTGGAAAGCCAAGCGATGGATTTTTTTCTGAATTTGGTCGTTATCTAGTACTAACATGAGCTAAATTTCCCTTCAATATTAATAAAGTCGTGGCTATGGATTTGAATTTTGAAAAAAGAATTGCATTTTCCCTCGCGAAATGAAGACCGAACAAGATTCCTGGGGTAGCCGGGTAGGGTTAATTCTGGCTATGGCCGGCAATGCGGTAGGACTTGGGAATTTCTTACGATTCCCAGTTCAAGCAGTGCAGAATGGAGGAGGAACTTTCATCATTCCGTACCTGGTATGTTTTTTATTGATGGGCATTCCCTTATTATGGATGGAGTGGTCTATGGGCCGATTCGGAGGGAAAAGTGGTAATCACTCTACTCCGTTTATCCTGGATACCATGGGTAAACGACGCTTTTGGAAATATTTCGGAGTATTTGGTATTTTTACCAATATAGCGGTAGCCTCATACTACTGTTATATAGAATCTTGGACCTTAAGCTATGTATTGCATTCCGTGGTAGGAACTTTCTCAGGAATGGATCAAGGACAGGTTGCTGTCTTTTTCAATACGTACCTAAAACTCGGGAAGTCTACCACAGGCATTCCCTTTGAGGCCGTTGTATTCTATATACTGTGTTTGGGTTTGAATACCTATATCTTAAGTAGAGGATTAAAAGGGGTGGAGCGTGCCGCCAAAATTGGTGTGCCTTTGCTGCTCGTATTCGGTGCTTTTTTAGCTTTTCGCGGTTTGACTTTAGGAACAAGCGGGGCTTCTATCGCACACCCTGATGCCTCGGCATGGGATGGATTAAATTTCTTATGGACCCCGCAACTGGGTTCAATCTGGAATATTAACGTTTGGCTGGCTGCAGCAGGACAGATGTTTTTTACACTTTCGGTGGGTATGGGAACGATACATTGTTATTCATCCTATATGAAGTCTAAAGACGATGTAGCCTTAAATGCTGTGTCTGCTGGATTTATGAACGAGTTTGTTGAAGTTGTGTTGGGTAGTCTTATAGTAATTCCAATTGCGGCGGGTTATCTAGGTCTTGACTGGGTTAAAGAGAATGCAGGTTTTGGAATGGCTTTTCAAACGATGCCCTATCTCTTTGATCAATGGGGGCCTGTGATTAGTCGATTTGCTGGCGTATTTTGGTTCGGGCTTTTATTTTTTGCTGGAATCACCTCGTCATTGGCTATGGGTACCCCTTGGATGGGTTTCATGCAAGATGAGTATAATTTTAAGCGAAAGGCGGCAGCATGGACTTTTGGAGGAATGATTTTATTCTTTGGCTTGCCAACGGTACTCATTTATCAAATCACCGTGGATGGAACCGTGGATCAAGTATTCTTCAATCAATATGATTATTGGGCTGGGACAGTTTCTTTGGTTGTATTTGCCCTTGCAGAGGCGGTCTTGTTTTCTTGGGTATTTGGAATTAAAAAGGGATGGGCAGAGTTAATATCAGGTTCCGATATCAAAATTCCTGTAATCTTTAAATATATCATGCTTTACATTACGCCATTAATGTTGATCATTGTGTTCTTAGGTGCTTTATTAAAACCTGAAGGAAATGATTGGGCTCAGGCAATTTCTGGATTATTTCATGGACAAGGGTGGAGTTTAGATCATGATTCGATGATTAAGATGATTACCAATTCTGGAATAAAGGAAGAATTGAGTTTAGCCACAGACCCAGGTCAAATCAAATTTTTAAAGAATAAAATAACCATAGTGAATGCAGCTCGCGGATTATTAGCGAGTATGTTTATCGGAATTTCATTATTGGTATACATTGCCTACCGTAGGCGCAATAAACTAGGAGAGGAGCAAGCATCATGAATACAAGTGCCTTAATTTTTATGATAGTAATTCAAGCCACTGTGACATTTTTCACCGTGTTGTTTTTCTGGAAGGTATTAAAAGCACCAAAACAACCAGAGCCTGATAGTTATACCGACAACGATGATTAAAAAACCGAATCAAATGGTGTTTTTGTCGAAAATAAAGGGCAAATTCGCTCTTGGGAGAAAACATAATGACTAGAAATACAAAAAGTTCGGGCAAGAAGCGTCTGTCTGCTTATGAAAAACACGTAAATCGACAGAAACAAATTAAGATAGCATTTTACACTGTTCTTGGTGTTATTCTGCTCGTCCTTGTTATACTTATTGTATTGAGCGAATAAATAAAAAAGGCCAGTTGAGTAACTGGCCTTTTTTATTTTGGTCTTTATAATTTGTCCTAATAGATTTTTGAAGCGTCTCTATAACCGCTGCTGGTATTGGAGTACCAGTCCGTATTGGTGGTTCCGCCGCTTATTACCCAGTCAATAAATTTAAGGTAACCGCTTGTTAATTCATTTTTCTCCTTCATGTAATCTATACTGGTAGAAGTTTCAATTACCCACGGATGATTATTTGCAGTCTTATAGTAAGTGCTTTGTCCTGGATTACTTCTGTCTTGAGCGGTGCCAAATAGATTGGAATTCACCAAGCTCGTTGGGATATGATCCGCTTTGTGAACTTCTCTTCCTCTTGTTTGATTAATAACGATGAAAGGGTTGAAGGTAGATCCACCGAAATTAGACAGCGTTACCCCGTTTCCGGAGGTATCAAAATTAATAGTCAAGGTAGTGGTATCATAAGCAACGGTTCCCCCATTTGACTCCACATTAACCCCGGTTCCCCCTCCGGTATATCCGATGGTTTTTAATGCATTGTCGAAAACAGGAATAACCGCATAGCTTTGGTTGGCTTCAGTGCCATTGCTCGATAAGCTGAATAAGCTTTCTGTCATATTCTGTCCGCTAACCGAGCTGATTTTTGAAGGGCTTAGATTATTTATTTGGAAAGCAAACCCATTTTTATAACTCGCTCCAATTGCCCGAAGAACTACAAACATTTGCGCCTTAACGATTTTATTATTGGCATTGGTAATACGGTTTATACGGTAATCAATGACTAAGTCATTAAAATCGTAATCTCCTTTTCCTGGCCAAAGATCTTCGAACAGCATGGTTGAATAATTCGCGTTTAAATAATTATTAAAAGCTAGAGTCGCGTCATTTGGATAGTCATCTTGTGTATCTGCCACACCATCTCCATCTGTATCAATGGCTGTATTTGTAGGAACGCAGCCGTTTGAAGGGCTAGAGTTATACGTTGCAGGAATGCTGATATCATCAATCAATCCGCGTGTACTACCGTTTGAGCCTGTAAATGAGAAGAAAAGCTTGTATACTCCCGTTTTATTTACACTGATACTTGCAGACACTACATTGGTTGCATTCGATGATGTATAGTTAGAATACGTATAAAGCGTATCGTACTGAGCAGCATTATAATCGTAACTCACTAAATACATAGTTTTGTTGGATGCCTGATTCGTGCTGCTTAAGCGGTGCTTGAAGGTTATATTACCACTAATATTCTGAACCCATGGGGAACTAATATAATGAGATCCGCCGTTCAATTGAGCGGTTCTTCCTGTCCAAGATCCAGTGATAATATCACTGCTTGAGTTTGAATAATCCACGTTTTGGAAGGACCAACAATTTGCTGCATCGGTGCTTGCAGAGCCACTTTCCATATTTAAGGTGACTGTTTGAGCACTCACATCAGCCACAAGGCCAATAGCCAATGCCATGATTAAGGATATAATGGTAAATAAGATTAATTTTCTCATGGTGGAATCAAATTAAAGGACTTCAGGTAATACAGGTAAAAGTGTGCCGCTAACAGCATTGCCAGCTATTGGAAGAACCTTATCGGTTACCCCAAATTTTATGCGGATAGTTTTTAATGACTGAGGAACTAAAATCTCTTGTTCAAAGGTGAATTGAGTAGAGTGCATTCCTTTATAAAGCACGTTCTCATTTTCATCTAGGAGAGTAATAACTCCTCGTTCGTTAGAAACAGAGGTAGAATAGCCGGTCAAGGAAATTAGAACGGACTTATTCGTTTCCCAATCGAAAGAGCTGGGTGCATTTAGCTCTTCAAAATTTTCTGGTCTCACAGGATTTGTATTTGGATTGTCTGCAGTATCTCTTTTGCAAGAGCTTAAAGAAACACCCAAAATGAATACAACTGCTAAGAAACTATTTGTCTTGATTTTCATAACGATTTGTATATATAGAATACCGTGCCGAATTAGTGGAATCTAGACTTTGTAATTTAAAGCAATGAAATTGAGTTGTTTAAGTATAAATTGAAAGAAGCGTCTATAAAGAGGTTTATTTCCTATATTGGGATAAAAGTCCAAAAAGAAACATATTCTAAAATTAATCTTAATGGAAAAGAGGCGGCAAGATTGCATCATCTTCCACTAATACTTGTTTAAGAAAGCATGAATTTTGGAAATTATAGCTAGAGAATATCCTTGACGCCAGTATTAGTGAAGTTTCTGATGGTAGTCAAAACGATGCGAGTATTGAGAGAAGAAAAAAAAAGCCAGTTGAGAAACTGACCTTTTCTTAATGAATTACTTAGTCTTAATAGATTTTTGAAGCGTCTCTATAACCGCTGCTGGTATTGGAGTACCAATCGGTATAACTCGTTCCGCCGCTAATTACCCAATCAATCAACTTTAGATATCCAGCAGTTAATTGATTTTTCTCTTTCATATAAGCAATGCTAGATGAAGTTTCAATTACCCATGGATGGTTATTGGCTGTCTTATAATAAACTCCTTGACTTGGATTACTTCTGTCTTGAACTGTTCCGAAAAGTGCGTTATTCACAAGACTCGTAGGAATATCGTTTGCTTTATGAAGTTCTCTTCCTCTGGTTTGATTGATCACAATAAAAGGGTTAAACGTTGATCCTCCAAAAGCGCTGAGGCTCACCCCAGTTCCAGATACGTCAAAATTAATTGTCAAGGTAGTAGAGTCGTAGGCGATTGAGCCTCCGTTAGTTTCTACGTTTACTCCAGAGCCACCTCCTGTGTATCCAATGGTTTTTAGTGCATTGTCAAAAACAGGAATCACCGCATAGGTTTGGCTTGCTTCGGTTCCATTGCTTGACAAAGTGTAAAGAGATTCGTTGAGCTTTTGTCCACTGATGGAAATAATTTTTGATGGACTTAAATTATTGATCTGGAAAGCAAAGCCATTTTTATAACTCGCGCCAATTGCCCGAAGTACGACTACCATTTGTGCTTTGGCGATTTTATTACTGGCATTGGTAATGCGATTCACGCGGTAATTGACAACCAAATCATTAAAATCATAGTCGCCTTTTCCAGGCCAAAGGTCTTCAAACATCAAGCTTGAATAATTGGCATTCATATAATTATTAAAGGCTAAGGTTGCATCATTAGGGTAATCGTCTTGGCTATCAATTACGCCGTCGCCATCGGTATCAGTTGCTGTATTTGCAGGTATACAACCGTTGGCCGGACTGGAATTATACGTAGCAGGTATGATGATATCATCAATTAATCCGCGACTATTACCGCTCGTTCCGGTAAAGCTGAAAAAGAGTTTGAATACCCCTGATTTATTGATGCTTACACTTGCGCTCACTGCTGTCGTTGCATTTGCGCTTGTATAGTTTGCATAGGTATAGAGGGTATCGTATTGCATCGTATTATAATCATAAGAAATCACGCGCATTTTTCTGTCTGTAGCCGAGTTATTCGTGCTTAAGCGATGCTTGAAGGTAATTGTTCCGCTTGGGTTTAATAGCCATGGTGAAATTACCGAATGTGTGCTACCCGATAGTTGGCCGGTTTGAGCAGTATAAGATCCGGAAATTACGGAGCTACTTGTATTGGTATATGAAACAGATGGAAATGACCAGCAGTTAGCAGCATCAATGCTGCGATTGCCGCTTTCCATATTTAAACTCACCGTTTGGGCATTAAGGTCCGCCACCAATCCAATGACCATGGCCATTATTAAGGCGATGAAAGTGAATAATATTAATTTTTTCATAAGGGTGTCAGATTAATTAACATCAGGTAAAACTGGTAATAGTGTGCCGCTAACGGTATTAGTATTAATTTGGATAAGCTTATCCGTTACCCCAAATTTAACTCGCACTGTTTTTAATGCTTGGGGAACCAAGAGTTCTTGTTCAAAAGTGAGTTGAGGAGAGTGGAATCCTCTATAAAGAACATTTTCATTCTCGTCCATGATAGTGATTACTCCCTGCTCATTCGGGGCGGAAGTAGCATAGCCTGTTAGCGAAATAAGGATCGATTTGTTTGTTTCCCAGTCGAATGAACTAGGAGCATCAAGTTCTTCGAAGTTTGCTGGCCTCACTGATTGCGTGTTTGGTGTTACCTCTACATCTCTTTTACAGGAACTCAGTGAAATTCCCAAAATGAATACGAATGCAAGGAAACTGGTGGATGTGGCTTTCATAATATCTCGTTCATGCAGAATATCGTGCCGAAAATTTGAGAACTGATATAGTTACTTAAACTACAGATAATCAGTTATAATGAGGGGATATTAACCCTGTTCCCATGCTGAATAAATTCCATTAATGGGAATTATTTCTGAAAATGAAAATGGAAGGTATTTAGGGAATCTTTAGAATAACTTGCTACTATTTCGATACCCAGCCACTGGATTTGAATACCAATCGGTATAAGTGGACCCTGAACTCATCACCCAATCAATAAGTTTGGTATACCCAGAAGAAAGGTCGTTTTTCTCGCTCATATAGGCTGTACTCATTGACGTCTCGATTACCCAAGGCACGTTTTGCAAGGAACGGTAATATTTATTTGTATTTGGATTACTTCGATCATATTCGGTAAAGAACAAGGAGCGATTCATCAAGTCGGTAGGTGGAAAATCAATTTTATGCAATTCCCTGCCGCGCGTCTGATTAATCACTATAAAGGGATTAAATGCCTGAAAGCTGAATTCCGACAATGAAACACCCGCACCAGATGTATCCAATAAAATAAGCAAAGAGCTGGTGTCGTATGGGGCACTAGGACCACTATGTTCAACATTTACGCCTGTTCCAGCGCCGGTATAGCCAATAGCCTTATGGGCATTATCGAAAACCGGTACCACGGCATATTTCTGTCCCAGTTCTGTGCCGTTGGAAGCAAGCACGAAGAGTGATTCGCTCAAATTTTGTCCAGAAATTGAAAGAATTTTGCTTGGTGGAATTTGGTTCATTTGAAAGGCAAAGGCATTTTTATAACTAGCCCCAATCGCGCGTAATACAAATATTGCCTCCACCTTTACTATCTTATTGTTCGCATTCGTTATTCGGTTCATTCGATAGTCGATAACCAAGTCATTGAAATCAAAGTCGCCCTTGCCCGGCCATAAGTCTTCAAACAGAAAGGTTGAATAATTGGTCTTTATATAATTGTTGAAGGCCAACAAAGGGTCATTAGGGAAATCATCGAAAGTATCATAAACACCGTCACCATCCGAATCTTTCATGGCAGTTTTAGGCAGGCATGCATTGGAAGGGTTTGAATGATTGAGTCCTGGAATACTAATAGCATCCAGAATGCCCCGGGCATTGCTTTGATTACCTATAAATGAAAAGATTATTTTAAAAATTCCCGTACGCTTGATATTGAATTGGCTAATCACCGGAAGGGTTGGATCGCCAGTTGAATAGGAGGTGTACAGGTAGTTGGTGTCATACTGTTTGGTAGCGTAGTCAAAAATAATCACATACAAACGAATAGTGGCAGGTTTATCATTTATGCTTAGCCGGTGTTTAAAAACAATGGCTCCTTCTGGATTGATGATATATGGTGAACTAAGTGACTGATGTTTGCCTTTAAATGTTCCAGTCCTAGCACTGAACTGTCCTTCAATTACTTCGGAAGAATTGTTCGTATAGTCCATCGAAGAGAATTCCCAACAATGTGCCGCATCAATTGCCCGATTACCGCCCTCCATGCCAAATAAAGTTGACTGACCCAGACTAAAGCAAGGCAGTACAAGCAGTATGAAATAGAATATGGCTTTGGTATGATTCATCTTATTCTACACTAGGTAATTCGGGTAATAGGGTGGTGTATACCGCGGCATCTTTGATGGGAAGCCATTTTGTACAAATGCCATATTTCAATTGAATCCGGTCCATAGTTGAAGGCAAGCGAACATACATGTCAATGCTTTTTCCGGATAGATGAAACCCTTTATAAAGAATATCCCCGGCATTATCAGATAGAATTAATACCGTTTTTTCGTCTGGGAAATTGGACTGAAACCCACTTAAAACAAGATGTACATTTTTCGAAGTAGACCAAGAAAAGCTGCTACTGGCATGGATTTCACCAAAAGAGTTAGGACGAGCACTCACCGGAGTCGTTTCTTTTGAATCGATTTTGCATGCCTGAAAACAGGGAAGTATGGAAAGGAAAACAAACCATAGTAGGTACTTCATGCCCTCGACTCAGCAAATTCAAATCCAAGAAAACGTATACTAAAGCAATTGTCTAAATATCTAAAATACAATACGCTACAAATGACACGAAAAGTGTGGGTAGCAAATTCATTTCCATCAATGGGAATACAATCCAAAAATTACAGCACCTTAAGAGTAAATAAATCCCAGAAAATAGGGGACTTAATTTGGGTTATCTGCATCTGCTGGAGGAAGGAAGTCCTCTTCTCCAGAATCAGATAAATTGGAGTCTAATTTTTCGGTTTCAGTAATAGGGATTTCTTCTGAAATAGCTAGAGTTTCCTCTGGTACTTCTGGGCCAACTGCAAAAAAGCGGCGTTGAAAGAGTAATATAAAAAACACACCAAGACTGATAGAAGCGTCAGCTAGATTGAAAATAGGACGAAAGAATACAAAATATTGACCCCCTATCCATTCAGGCAGATAGCCTTTAAATACAGGCATATAAAACATGTCGACCACGCGGCCATGAAACCAATTTGCATAGCCCATTTCAGGGAAAGAGCTAGCTACTTGATAATGGGTGCTTTCCGTAAAAAAGACGCCATAAAATACGCTATCGAGAATATTTCCAGCAGCTCCTGCGGTAATCATGGCCAAGCAAATGATAAATCCAGTTCGCGCGCCGTTTTTTATCTGGGTATAGAGATAATAGCTTAGTCCACTAACCGCAACAAGGCGGAAGAGGGTTAAAAGTAGTTTACCGTATTCACCTCCAAACTCCATCCCGAAGGCCATGCCTGGGTTTTCAGTAAAATGAAGTATAAACCAGTCACCAAAAACATGGATTTCCTCGTCCATCGTCATGGTGGTCTTAATCCAAATTTTTAAAACCTGATCGAGCACTAATACAGAGAAAATTACCGCTAATGCGATACGTATTCCTGATTTTAATCTGGGAGTATTCGGCATGCTTTCTGGATAGAGCGATTAACGATACTGCTTAAGTTTCGCTTCAATGCTCATCGTTGTGTGAGGCACCGCACGTAAACGCTCCATTGGAATCAGTTTGCCAGTTACCTTGCAAACACCGTAGGTTTTGTTCTCAATACGTATCAAAGCAACTTCCAAGTTCTCAATAAATTTACGCTGACGTGAAGCTAATTGGCTTACGTTTTCTTTTGAATGAGTGGCAGAACCATCATCAAGAGTTTTATAGCTACCTATCGTGTCTTCTGTGCCATTTGCATTGGCATTAGAAAGATAATCTTGCAATTTGGCAAGCTCATGACGCGCTCCGTCTATCTTACTTTTGATAAGGTCTTTGAATTCCTGCAATTCGGAATCACTGTACCGGGTTTTTTCTTTCTCTGACATAGCTTAAATCACTTTGCTGATTTCAATAAATAAAGGGGTGCCATCTATTTCGTTTTCAATGAAGCCCTCTGAATCTGCCATTGCGACAAATAGCAGTTTATCTGCCAATAATTCCGCGCAAATATAATTTTTAAACGTAGCGAAGGAAGCTTTTAATTGTTCACCTCCTTGAATTTTTACAAGGATTCGATCGGTTACGTCTAAATCGCTCTCCTTGCGCATGTTTTGAACCCTATTCACCAATTCACGTGCCATGCCTTCTGCCTTGAGTTGCTCATCGATATGGATATCTAGGGCTACTAAATAGTCTCCGTCGTTTGCTACTTGCCAGCCTGGAATATCGGCATAACTGATTTCTATATCCTCATTGTCAAAGACAACGGAAACCCCTTCAATTTCTGATATAAGCGTTCCACTTTCTTCGAATTCTTTTAATAAATCGGCAGGCATATTCGTTACCCAAGCTGCTACCGCCTTCATCTGTTTCCCTACTTTCTTGCCTAAAGTCTTAAAATTGGGCTTGATTTTACGTTCTAAATGCAGGGTAGCGTCGCTTAGGTATTCGAGCTCCTTAACGTTCACTTCGCCAAGGATTAATGATTTCACCAAATCCAATTGCTCATTAAACAAAGGCCCGTGCGAAGGAATCAAAATACGTTGCAAAGGCTGGCGAACCCGAATATTCATTTTCTTTCTCAATGAAAGAACAAGCGAAGAAATGCTTTGAGCCATTTCCATACGTTCTTCAAGCTCCTTATTAATCAAGTCTGTATTTGCTTTAGGGAATAAGACAAGATGAACAGAAGCTGCTGTATGGCGTTTACTCGCCTTATTCAGGTCTTTAAACAGGCGTTCAGAATAAAAGGGAGCAAAGGGAGCCATAAGCAAGGAGAGGGTTTCCATGCATGTGTATAAGGTTTGGTAAGCAGATAGTTTATCATCATTCATTTCTCCTTTCCAGAAACGGCGACGACATAAACGTACGTACCAATTACTCAAATGATCATTCACAAAATCACCAATAGCACGCGTGGCCTTCATGGGTTCGTAATTCTCCATCGAAGATTCTACCGTAATAATGAGGCTATTTAATAGGCTTAAAACCCAGCGATCAATTTCCGGTCGTTTTTCTAAGGCCAGTTCTTCTTCAGAATAGTCAAAGCCATCAATATTGGCGTATAAAGAATAGAAGGAATAAACATTATACAGGGTAGCAAATAGCTTACGCTGAGTTTCTTGCACCCCTTCTATATCAAACTTTAAATTATCCCATGGTGCCGCATTGCTCAGCATATACCACCGCACGGCATCGGCTCCATAATTCCCAATGGTTTCAAAGGGATCGACTGCATTGCCAAGGCGTTTCGACATTTTATTTCCAGCCTTATCAAGCACCAAGCCATTGGCTACCACGTTTTTGTAGGCCACCGAGTCAAAGAGCATCACAGATAGAGCATGGAGGGTAAAGAACCAACCACGGGTTTGATCCACGCCTTCCGCGATAAAGTCTGCCGGGAAAACTTTTTCAAGTCCCTGCATACCTTCACCATAAGGTTCGGGATTTTCAAAGGGCCAATGCCATTGTGCATAAGGCATAGCACCTGAATCAAACCATACGTCGATCAAATCGCTCTCGCGGAAAAGTTTGTTTCCTTGGTCGTCGATTAAAACTACGCGGTCAACATACGGTTTATGCAATTCGATATCGAGCAGGCCGTCTTTCCAAATTAGGTCCTTATTTTCTTCCAGTCCTGCATCCAAAGCCTTTTTCGCTTCAACAGATAGCTCTTCAATCGAACCGATGCAAATCTCGCTCGTTCCATCCTTGCTTCTCCAAATAGGAAGGGGAGTTCCCCAGTATCTGGAGCGACTTAAGTTCCAGTCCACCAAATTCTCCAACCAATTACCAAAGCGGCCAGTTCCAGTCGATTCGGGTTTCCAATTGATGGTTTTATTCAGTTCCACCATCCGGTCTTTTACCGCGGTTGTTTTCACAAACCAGGATTCAAGAGGATAATAGAGGATAGGCTTATCCGTTCTCCAACAATGGGGATAGCTATGCTCGTATTTCTCGACCTTGAAGGCCTTATTTTCTTGTTTTAGTTTTATTGAAATGCGCTCATCAACCGACAAATATTTATCTCGGCCTTGCTTTTTGCGCTCCTCTTCCATTTGTTCCTCGCTGAGGTATTGTTCTTTGACAAACTCGTTGGCATAATCGCTTACTGCTTCAACAAAGCGTCCGCGTTTATCTACCAAGGTCAAAGAGCCTATGCCATTTTGTTTGGCTACTCGAAAGTCATCGCCACCAAAGCTTGGTGCCAAATGCACGATACCTGTACCGTCTTCAATCGTTACAAAATCTGCAGCAATTACTCGGAATGCATCGCCATCTTCGGGCTGTGCATAGGGAAGGAGTTGCTCGTATTCCAATCCTACTAAGTCTGCTCCTTTGAATGCTTTAAGAACAGAGTATGGAAGTTTTTTATCTCCTGTTTTAAAGGTGTCAAAACTGGCTTCTTCCGAGAAATGTTTACCTAAAAGATCTTTGGCCAAGATCACATGAATGCGATCGCCGGTATACTGGTTAAAGGTGTCCACCAATACATAGTCAATCTTCTTTCCAACCGCCAAGGCCGTATTGGATGGAAGCGTCCACGGTGTGGTAGTCCAGGCAATAAAATAGGTATGGATATTTTCCTGAATCGCTAATAAGCTTTGTGCAGACGCGGTGTTTTTCACCTTAAACTGAGCAACAGCCGTGGTGTCTTTCACGTCACGATACGTACCTGGCTGGTTCAACTCATGCGAACTTAATCCAGTACCAGCAGCAGGGGAATAAGGCTGAATGGAATATCCTTTATAGAGGAATCCTTTATCATATAATCGCTTTAATAATTGCCAAAGCGATTCAATATAGTTGTTCTCATACGTGATATAAGGGTGATCTAAATCAACCCAATAGCCCATTTTCTCCGTAAGGTCATCCCAAACTCCTTTGAACTTCATCACGTCTTCGCGGCAAATACGGTTGTATTCTTCCACGCTGATCTTCACCCCAATATCGTCTTTGGTGATGCCGAGCTTTTTCTCTACCTGCAATTCTACAGGCAAGCCATGGGTATCCCAACCGCCTTTGCGGTCTACACGAAATCCTTGTTGGGTTTTATAGCGACAAAAAATGTCTTTGATGGTGCGGGCAAGTACGTGATGGATGCCAGGCATTCCATTGGCTGAAGGCGGGCCTTCATAAAAGACAAAACTTGGCGCCCCTTCACGTATGTCCAAACTCTTTTCGAAGATTTTCTCTTCTTTCCACCACGCCAATATTTCTTGCTCGAAGGCAGGGAAATCAAGCTTCCCATATTCTTTGTATAGCCCCATATTAAATGTTTTCGTCTTCCTCAAAATTTAAAATGCTTTCGCTCATTGCTTTTCGGGTATTCATTCTTTTTTCCATACCCAATAAGAGACTAGGGAGTAAGAATAGATTACTCAGCAAGCCAAAAGCCAAGCATAAGGAGGTGAGGATACCCAAATAAACAGTGCCTTCGAATGAGGAAAAGGCAAAAATGATAAAACCAAAAAACAGAATCACCGTGGTATAAATCATACTAAAACCAGAATGCTCAATGGAAGCATCTACAGCCTTGGTGATATTCCAATTATATTTCTTCAATTCCAGCCGGTATTTGGCCAAGTAGTGAATCGTTAAATCCACCACAATACCAAAGGCCACACTAAAGATAAGAATGGTAGACTCTTTTAAGGCTATGCCAGAAAAGCCCATGATTCCCAAGGCCATAAACAAGGGAACCAAGTTCGGTATCAGGGCAATGGTGATCATCTTATAGGAGGAGAAGAGTAATCCCATCAATACACAAATGATGATAAAGGCATAGCCCAAACCAGTCAATGCATTTTTAATGAGGTATCCATTTCCTTTAACGGTAATCACACTTTTACCGGTTACATGCACTTCATAATCTTCTGCCGGGAAAATGGAGTCGAGCTTGCTTTGAACTTCGTGTGTAATTTCTTCATTTCGAATCGTGCCCACATCCGCAATCTGCATACTCACCCGGGTGATTTGATAATTGCTATCGATCATCGAGGAGATTAAATCGCTGTTCTTTTCGTCGACCTCCTGCGGCATATACGACAGAATTCGTCCCATATCCAATGGATTCGGCAGGATATAGCGTCGTGGGTTACCATCATAATAAGCCTGATTCATGAACTTCAGAATCTCTGTTACCGCCATCGGCTTGCTCAACTCATCGTACGTTCTGAGTTCCTTTGTTAAGGTCTCAATCTTGGTGAGGGTAGCAAGGTCTTTGATATTTCCAGGTTCTTTGGTATCAATCCAAATTTCAAAAGGGAAGAGGCCGTCGAAGTGGTTTTCAAAGAATTTAAGGTCTTTATAGACCTTCTCTTTCGGAGAAATTCCATCTAAAATATACCCAAAAGTGCGCACTTGAGAGGCTCCAATAGCCGAAATCAAGATGATTAATAGGGTAACCCCATACACCCATTTCCGATGGTTAAATACCACGCGGTTCACAAACTTCAGAAGTCCGCTTAAGCTGCGGCGATCTAAATGTTTAAGCTGACGTGTATTCGGGCCTGGTAAATAGCTATAGATGATCGGTACCAAGATGATACAGAGCACATAAACTACCATGATATTTAATGAAGCCAGCTTACCAAACTCGTCGAGCAAATTACTTCCAGTAAAACTAAATACCCCAAAACCAATGGCCGTAGTTGCATTGGTAAGGAATGAAGCCAAGCCAATCTTGCTAATAGTGCGACTTAAGGCCAGCATCTTATTCCCGTGGTTCTTGAACTCGTAATGATAAACATTGAGCAGGTATACACAGTTCTGTATGGCAATAACCACTATCAGCGGCGGTATCAGCGCTGTGAGGATTCCAATTTTAAATCCGAGCAGATACATCGATCCAATGGTATAAATCAAGGAAACGATCACTAAGATCAAAGAGGTAATAACGATTTGCAGTGAACGAAAGAATAGCAATAAGAATAAGCCAGTGATCACCACGGAAAGGAAGGTGAACAAGGCAAGTTCCTTAGAAAGCCTGCGTGTATTGGCCGTTCGGATATAAGGAATCCCCGAATAATGGAGTTCTAAATCGTATTTCGCACTAATTTCTAGTCCAAACTTTTCTATGGCTTCCACAATTTCCACCCTACGGTGAGAATTTACGCCGTAGTCATCCATGGTAACCGCCAAAAAAGTGGCATTGGTTTCTGGATTATAGAGAAAGTTCTTATAAAATGGGAGGGAATCAATTTTGTCGTGAATGGAATTGACCTCCTCCTGACTCTCTGGAATATGTGTAACAAGCGGCTGAATTTGAAAACGATACAAGGAGTCGTTCTTTTTCAAATCATACAACTTGGTAATAGAAATCATCTTTTCTACGTTCTCGAGCGAATCAATGCGCTCGGTAAAAATATACCAGTCGCGAAAAAAGTCGAGCTCAAATAGCTTTTCGGTTTCAACGCCCACAACCATCACACTGCCGTCTTCGCCGAAGGTTGATTTGAACCTTTCGTAAATAATATTGGCAGGATCATCGTCGGGAATCACCTTGGTAAGCTCATAAGCCATTTCAGTTTTTGTCGCGAAAAAGGCCATTAAACCGGTGATAACAATAAGCAAAGCGCCTATTAATACACGGTATCGAAGAATGATGGAGGATATTTTAACCCACATGGTGTTTAATGGGGGCAAAAGTAATCATTTCAAAGGAAAAAAACGGGTCTCGCTGTAAGGGCATGACCGAAAATAGCTCCACAATCAAAATCGATTTTTCACGTTAAATAGATATTCCTGTATAATTGTATCTTTATGCTTAAAAAGAATCTTTTATTCGTCTGCCTTTTACTGACAAGCACATTCACTTTTGCTCAAAACATTGGGGTAGGACAATGGAAGGCTCAGCTCAGTCAAAATGATCCTCTAAATGTTTTTATAGCACCTCCTTATGTATATGGATGGACCTTGAATGGTTTTTGTCGCTACCACTTAGGGAATAAGGAGACCGAATCGATTTCTAAAATAAACGGATATACAGAGGTGGGAATTCGCTATGCCGCCTATAATGAGGCGCTTAAAACCATGGTGATTGCCTATAATAATTCCAATATTGATTTACAATTGCCCACTGGCGAAGTGTATAATGTGCCAGATTTAATTAATGCCAGCGTCAATGGTTCCAAGGAAATTTCCAAGGTGAGTTTTTATGGTGACTATGCCTTTTTCTCGGCTGGATTTGGCATTTTGGTTTATAATATTCCACGCCGTGAGTCCTCTGCAGACTATAAAAGTGACTTGATTAAAACAGTACGCAGCACGGAGGTATTTAATAATGCTGTATATGCTGCAACCGATCACGGTCTCTTTCGCGCTCCATTGCCCAATGCGGGAATTTCTATTGATGCTTCCTCATGGAGTCAAGTTGATTCGGGAAACTTTACTGATATGGTTCAGGCCAATGGTTCCTTATACCTTTGGGAAGACAGTTCCGTTTATCAATACGATGGAAATCAATTCAGTCTTCTCCTTTCGAATAAAGAAATTCGCGATTTAAAAGCCTTTCAAAATGAGGTATATGTAACGAGCAATGACGGCGTGTACCTTTTGCGTGAAGCACCCATAGGCTTTTATCCATTGGAGGGGAGTCGTTCGAGTTTGCAGTATAATGACAAGTGGTATTATGCCTCCTTTGGGTATGGATTGATTGAGCAAACTCCCAATGGAGCCACAGAATTTTTATCGCCAGGCGGACCCTATTCCACGGGAGTTGGAAAAATGGTTTCTACCGGCAATACCTTGTATATCGCAGGAGGAACGATGAAAGCTGACGGGTCGGTCACCTATACCTATAACGGCTATTATACGTATACTGAAGGGGAATGGGCGAGCTCTATCACCGATAAAATTCCCTATATCGATACCATGTATGATATCCATGCCATGTGCTTGGATCCAACCAATAATGACCTTTGGACAGCCGCTTTGGAGCAAGGTTTGGTGCGTATTCGGGGCAAGCAGGTTTTGGAGTTTTATGATGAGTATACCAGTCCGATTCAATTGGGCGGCACTAAGTTAATTACCAGCTTGGCCATGGATAAAAATAGGAATCTATGGATTGCAAATTTCACAGCGAATAGTCCTTTGTTGGTGAAATCCTCTGGAGGAGTATGGGATAGTTTTCCGAATATAAATGGACAAGCAGGGGCGGTCTTGGAATTATTGATTGATAGAAGCGGACAAAAATGGATGCGCTTTGCAGATGGATTAGGCGTTACTGCTGGTATTGTGGTCTATAATGATAATAATACACCTTTCGATAAAAGCGATGACCCTCTTCCAACGGGAAAAATTCTTTCTTCGGCAGTCGGGAATGGCAAATTGCCCGATAATCAAGTCAACTGCATGGTTCTTGATAGAAACGGACAAATATGGGTGGGAACAGATAAAGGACTTACTGTATTCTATACGCCTTCGAATATTACCAGCACTAACCCAAGTGATGCACGACAGATTGTACTTGGCACGGGTGATGACGTAGGCTATTTATTAGGGGAAGAAGCCATTACAGCCATCCTCGTTGACGGTGGAAATCGCAAATGGATCGCGGCAAGATCTGGTTTATGGCTTGTTTCTCCAGACGGACAGGAAATTTTAGCCCATTATAATGAATCCAATTCCCCCTTGTTTTCGAATGAAATTAATGAATTAGGCATGGTGGAAGGCACCGGAGAACTTTTTGTGGCGACCAGCAAAGGTATGATGTCATTAGGAACAAGCTCCAGTTTAGGTGGTGATAAACACGGGGCGGTAAAAGTGTATCCCAATCCGGTTCGTCCGGGCTATGAAGGAGATATTACTGTTAGCGGCTTGCCAACGGATGCCTTTGTAAAGATTACGGATATTTCTGGTACTCTCATCTATGAAACACGGGCAAATGGTGGAACAGCAAGCTGGAATGGTAGAAGCTTCGATGGCCGAAAAGCCTCCTCGGGTGTCTACCTCATTTTTACCGGAAATAGCGATGGAAGCGATACCTTTGTTAGTAAGCTTTTGATTGTAAACTAATGCTGCTGGCAAGTAAAGGAATTGTTTTTCATACCATCAAATATGGCGACACCAGTTTAATTGCACGCATCTACACCCGAGAGGCGGGGATGCAGTCATTTCTCATTAAAGGAGTACGCAGCCAGAAAGGCGCCATTCGTCCCTCACACCTCATGCCCATGAACTTGGTCGACATGGTATTTACCCTGCGCCAAGACAGGCAACTTCAAATCTTGAAAGAGCTGAAGTGTGATCCAGTACTCCTTGAGATTCATGTAAGTCCTATTAAACGAGGAATCATGCTTTTTATCACCGAATTGCTCAATCGGGCGATTCGCGAGGAAGAGAAAAATACGGACCTCTTCGATTTCCTTTCAAACAGCATTCAAATACTCGATCTGCAAAAGGAGAACCTGCAATTATTTCCCCATTATTTCTGCTTGCAACTCAGTCGGTATCTCGGCTTTTTCCCAGATCAAAATTACCAGAAAGGCCATTGTCTGGACTTGGTAGAAGGCTGCTTTGTACCGGCCAATAAAGTGGGACATCATTCCTTGAACCCAGAGGAGAGCCGAGTGGCTGCGGCCTTAATGAAAAGGAATTTCGATGAAGAAGAACTTATTTCCGTTTCTGCCAGAGATAGGAGAAGTTTATTGGACGGGATTTTACGCTATTACCGCTTGCATTTTGATCATTTTCACGACTTACAAAGTCATGAGATATTAAGAGAAGTATTATCCGTTTGAGAATTTTAGTGTAGATTCGGTTAAACCTTATTGCAATTAACTAATCCAAAGCAATATGAACCGAATCACACTCTTCTTGGTGATATTTATTTTAGGTGCCGCTTCCTGCATAAAAGAAGAATCCAACCTCATCACAGGCAATAATGCGCCAAAGGATGAGGCGATTACCCCGCTGAGTATTGATAATTATATTAATCGGGTATATATCAGTCTGCTCGGTAGAAAAGCATCTGATTCAGAGTTCATTGCAGCTCAGGCACTTTTTCAAGCTGACCCAGCCGCCCAAGCAAACAGAATAACCTTATTGGCCCAAGTTCAAGCCAATCCAGAATACAAAACCAATTTAGTTTACCGTACAAAGCTCGACCTGTTAGAAGGGGTCGATAGTGCCACTATTATCAGAGACTACCAACAAATACTAGCGATTCTTCAAGACCCCAGCAAACAGAGTTTGTACCCAGCCTATGAAGTGATTAAATTGAAGTTGGAAGCATTATTGGAAATCAGTGCCAATTACCAAGCAGGTGCGATTCATTATATGGAAGTTCAGCGTCGGTGTATCGACAATATGTACTACGACCAAATTAATATGGGTACCGAGAACTTTGTGGTATCGATGTTTCAGCATTTCCTTGATCGGTATCCATCAGGACAAGAATTATCAAATGGAAAAGCCATGGTGGATGGAAACAATAGCAGCTTATTCCTTCAAACTGGTGTTGGGAAGGACGAATTCATTTCTATCTTTTTCAATTCTTCGGCGTATGCCGAAGGATTGGTGCATAATGTGGCCCGTCAATACCTTTTTCGCAAAGCCACGCAGGATGAAGTCTTGCTCTTGGCCCCTAACTATTTACAGGGTTTCCATATAGAAGCGGTGCATGCTTATTATTTAAGTTCTGACGAATATTTTAAACAATGAAACGAGTCGTACTATTCTGTTTGATACTGACCATGCTTACTTCCTGTAAAAAGGAGATGAGCAATGTCTATGAAATTAATCCGGTCGATGTGCGCCAGAGTGGGGCAAAGGGAAATTTGAAAAGTGATTTGCAGTTTATTTCCATTGCCTATTCGGATTTATTCGGAAAGCAAATAAGTACCAGCGAATTGAACGGATTAGTATCGGGATACAAAGCCATGGGCGATAAAACGCTCATTATCGACTTGATTATCAGGAACCTCTTGATAAAGCCCGGTGTGGTATCTGTGGATCAATCCAGTATGCAATCCGATCCGGAAAGTTTTATCAAAGTAAGCTTTGAACGCTTTTTTGTGAGGGAACCAACAGAAATGGAAACCTGGTTTTTTGCCAATTTGATTAATGAGAATAGTCAGTTTTTACCCGAAGATATTTACTATGCCCTAATGCGGGCTGAAGAATATCGTTATTATTAGTTCTGTGTATGAAACGAAGAGATTTTGTCAGACAAACAGCCCTAACAGCGGCGGGCATCATAGGGATGCCTTATATCCTTCCAACGGGTCGCTTATTTGCGGCTAGTGGGGTAAGAAAGGCGAATCATGTGGTCTTCTGCTTGTTTGCTGGGGGTATACGTAACCTTGAGTCGGTACAAAAAGCCGAAGGGAACTTGATGCGAGGAATGCTTAATGGTACGGAAAGCATCAGTGCAGATATAGCCAATTCTATTGCAATCCTGCCAGCTCCAAAGAGTGCTCCCTTGCAAAACTATGGAACCTTGTTTAAGCAGTTCCGCTATCAAAGTGGACCCTCCGGACATTATAACGGACATACCACGGCACTTACTGGCCGTTATACTGATAATAGCTTGAGTTTGCTGGAACGCCCTAGCTATCCAACCATTTTTGAACTATACCGCAAGCATAATAATCCGGATAAATCGGCCATGAATGCGTGGTGGATTGCGCATACCAATGATTTATATCCTATCTTAAATTATTCGACCTATCCCGGTTATGGTCCGGCTTATGGGGCCAATCAGCTTTCCCCAACTTCTTTATTCAATAATACCGGGAAAAACAATTTTGGAAATCCATTGCAACACGATGTAGATAAACGTTTGGGATTGAATAAAATGAATGCATTTCTAAATGGGGGCTTTAATGGGGCAGGAGGAGCGCTAAATTCAGGCATCACCAACGAATCAACAGATCATACAAAACTCTTGTCGTTCATGGATAATATGTACAAAGAGTATTCAGCTGGTCAGCATTCAAACCCTTGGGGCATCGGCGCTCAGTATATGAATAACGATATGCGCAATGTTTTCTATGCAGAGAAGGTGATGCAAAGCTTTCAGCCTGAACTACTGGTTGTGAATATGTTTGGGGTAGATACCTGTCATAGCAATTTTACCGGCTATTGCGATGCCTTGCAAAGGGCCGATTGGGCTGTCAATCATTTATGGAATACCATTCAAAATACTCCGGGCATGGCGAATGATACCGTTTTGATTATCGCACCAGAAATCGGACGAAATTCAGCTCCGAATACCGTATTGGATAAAAACGGGCGCGCCGGATTGGATCATACCAGCAATGATGACATGTCGCGCGAGCTATTCTGCATGGTGCTGGGGCCTGCGGGCGTGGTGAATAGCAAAAATGAAGTCAACCAAATCTATGGAGAGAGTATTGATATCGTTCCTACCATTGCCAATGTTTTAGGCTTTGATAGCGATATGTCTGTGAGTTTACCGGGTAAAGTATTAGAGCAAGCCTTCGTATGAAAAAGCTATTCCTTTTATGTATGATGCTTATGGTGCTGGCAGCCTGTTATAAGGATATTCCAGATGAAACGCCGAATCCCTTTGCCAATTCAGGAAATGCAGGAGATAACGCAGATAAAGACAGCCTTGATCCTATCTCATTTGCGGGTCTCCATAAGCAGATATTCTCCGTGAAATGTGCCGTTCCTCTTTGTCACGATGGTAGTTTCGAACCCGATTTTAGAAGCATTGAAAGTGCTTATGCAAACCTGGTTTATCATAAAGTAGTGAAGAACAATCCCCAAGAAACCTTCACCTATCGGGTGCTTCCGTACGATACAGTAAATTCGTGGCTGATTGAAAGATTAATTACCGAAGACCCAGTATTAGGTAGAATGCCTTTGTATGCGAAGCCTTTGAATGATACTGAAATGAAGCATATTAAGGATTGGATTAATGCAGGATGTCCCGATATAAATGGAAACCCAGCGGTCTATCCAAACCTTCAGCCTCAGGTAAAGTCGCGATTCGCACTAGATGCCGCCAATAAACGGATAGATACAAGTTACGACGGACGTTTTCCAGCTCCTTTTATTGTGGCCCCAGGTTCAAACTTTAGTCTAGGTGTTCAGGTGGTCGACGATAGCACCGCAGTTGCTGACTTAATAAATTTGAGTTTTCAGTTTTCCTATGATGCAAATGACTTTAGTAATGCCATCTCCAAACCCGCAAGCGTTTGGTTACAGAATTTCGTGATTGTCCCAGTTAATAGCGCTGATTTTCAGAATAATAAGACTGTGTACTTTCGCTTCTATTGCCAGGATGAACATCATAGTACACCGAGTGAGTACCCCGAAAACAGCACCATTTATTATTTTAAAGACTATTTTTCCTTCATCATAAAATGAAAAGGCTCCTCATATTAGCTATCATCAGCGTATTTGTTTTGAGCGCGTGCAAAAAAGAGGATGCCTTAAGTGAAGTTCCTGAAATTACTTTGCTCAAAGTGGGCCCTGATATCATAAAGGCCTACGAAGATTCTATCTACTTCTCTATTTCTTATAAGGATGGGGATGGAGATTTGGGAAGTGCTGATCCTTTGGTCAAAAACCTGTTCGTGCAAGATCACCGAATTGACCTAACCTATGAATATAGGATATCAGAGTTAGTTCCAAATGGGGCATCAGTGGGTATTCAGGGCATTTTGAATGTATCCATCGCCAATACCGTTCTTACGGGAAGTGGGAATTCAGAATCTGTATACTACCGCATTTGGGTTGTTGATCGTGCTAGACACCGCAGCAATACCTTGGTTATTGGGCCATTGAAGGTGATTGAATAAGGGGCTAGATAGGTCTTTTGAGATATTGGTCTATTCAATTTAAAGTGCTAAGTTAAATTCATGATGAGAATATCATTCGTATTCGCGCTATTGCTTATGTTTTCATGCAACTCAAAGAAGGAATTACCGACTGTTCAGAATTTAGAAATAGAAAAGTATGCAGGCACTTGGTATGAAATAGCCAAGCTACCTAACTCTTTTGAAAAGAATTTAGAATGTGTTTCCGCCACTTATTCGCTGCAGGATGATGGCAAAATAGCTGTGTTTAATAAAGGTAAAAAAACAAACGGTGATAGCGCTTGGAAGACCATAAAAGGATCCGCTAAGATTCCTGATAGCAATGAGCCAGGTCGATTAAAGGTGACTTTTTTCTGGCCCTTTGCTGGAGACTATTACGTTATCGATTTAGCTGATGATTACTCCTATGCCTTGGTGGGTAGTCCGGATAGAAAATACCTATGGATTTTATCGAGGGAGACAACGCTAAACAAGGCGATTTATTCTCGACTCGTTGAAAGGGCGAAAGAACTAGAGTTTCCAGTAGAGTTAATAGAGCGTATGAACCAGTCCTGTGAATCTCAAAAAGATGGCTAATTTTGTCTCATGTTTCAAGCTGTAAGGGAAGCAGAGCTACTTTTTGGTGAGATCCTGCTTAAGAATGAATCCATTATTTGGGCAGGAAGACCCAAGCAGGGCTTTGCGTTGAAGTCGTCCGATAAATACTTGATTCCATTCAGTATTTTTTGGTGTGGATTCATCTTCATTTGGGAGTATATTACTCTGTATGTTTTAGAAGGAGCTACCATCTTGTCCTTTTTCGGTATTCCTTTCATATTGATCGGGCTCTATTTGCTAATTGGGCGTTATTTTATGGATGCCTCCATTCGCAAGAATACCTATTATGCACTGAGCGACAACCGTGTTTTTATTCGCACGGGTGTCTGGAATATTTCTACGAATATTTATCGCTTCAAAGATTTAAGTCAAATACAGTTTACGGAAAAGGCAGATGGTTCAGGAAATATACTTATTCGGCCAGTAGGAATTACTTTTCCTCAAGAAGGCAAGCTAAATAGATCTGCTTTGCCGCAAGGAGCCATTCAATTTGAGCTAATAGACTCGGTGAAAAAAGTATTCTTACTGCTCCAAGAAAAAATCGAAAGAGAGGCTTCGACTAAATAGAGCTTGTCCATAATATCAAGAGTCTGAGCTTGAAAGTTCGATATAACTTGCCCTGAGCCTGCCGAAGGGAGGCGCGTGACGGACCAAAAAGCGCAGTTTACCCTTGTAAATGAGCATTTTTGGGACAAGCGCAACGCAGCAAGCGGACTTTATAGACAGACTCTAAATAGGTTTAATACTGTCCAGTACCAAGCATTACTAAGGTACAGGCGTATTCTGTTTCTATACCTTTCTCTTCTGCCAACTCTCTTAATTCATCGTTTTCGGTTCCAGGGTTGAAGATGATGCGCTTTGGATGAAGCGCCAAGATATCCGTGTAATATGCTTTTTGCAGACCTGGATTTATGTACATCGTTACGGTGTCGATATCTTCCGTTTTAGGGAATTCATTCAGGATAGGATGATCGAAGACTTCTCCTTTTTTAATTCCAAATGGAATAATATCATGCCCGTTTTTCAATAAGGCACTTGCAGCGCGGTAGGCATAACGAGAAGGGTTGGGACTTGCACCGATAATCAGAGTCTTTTTCATAGGATGATGGCCTCCAGAAAGGGCTATTCAAAGGTAGGTCTCTTCTCTATGAATGAAAAATTCAGTATTCATTTTATCCGAGAACAAAAAAGAAAAGCCCCAGAATCAGAGATTCTAGGGCTTTCTAAAAAAATTAAAAATATGCTTACTTGTTGCTTACCACTATGCGTGCTTGGTACAGAGCTCCGTTTTGTGAAATCTGGAGAATATAAACACCATTATTAAAGCCAGCAAGATTGATTTCTTGGCTGGCGCTTGGGTTTGCATGGCTATAAACCAATTTACCAGTCATATCGTAAAGCTTCATTTGGTCGGCAGCAGCTTCCATTTGAATATGCACAACACCATTAGCAGGGTTTGGAAAAATACGAGCCACTTGCGTAGCTGTTACCAATCCATCTAAAACGCTTCTTTCAAATGTGATCATAAAAGTGCTTTGTGCCCACTCTTCTTGTCCGCCATTGTCTGCTTTAACCGTCCACTGTAAGCTTAAGGTTCCTCCAATTGGTAGGCTTGTTCCAAAGGCATCTGCCAAGGCTTTGTAAGTAAAGCTAGTACTTGTATCAGTACCTGAAGAAACGCTCAATAAAGGTGCGCTGAAGTTACCAGTTGGTAAATCAAGAAGGAAAGTATAAGAAGGTGCAGATCCGCCATTTAAGGCTTCAGAAGAACTCCAAACAATTTCTGCCGTCTGTGTTGGATCACCGCCTAAAGTAATGGTGCTATTATTAGCAGGACTAATCAGGTCGAAGATTCCTAGCTTATCAACAAATACATCTGATGCATAACGAGGGAATAATTGGTATCCCGAGTTTCTTGGGTTTGAGCCGTCGAACTGTCCACCTAATCCCATGATATCAAACAATCCAGTTGGAGCTGGCTCATTGGCTAAAGTGCTGCTTGCAATTACGCGTACATCAAAAGTGTCCATAGTAAGGGTATTATACACTTTATAGTTTGATCCTGAACCACTAACTGACCAAGTTGGAGTAGGTGTAACGAAGGCTACATTATTGATACGAACGAATTCGTTTTCAGCTTCTTCTCCTAAGGTATTCAATACTATTGGATCTTTAAGCGGAGTATTGGCTTTCAATAATTGGATGGTGTCGAGGAAATCAAGCTGAATCAAGCCATTAAAGCTGGTCAAGCGACCACGCATCATAATGGAATCTCCTTCGGTAATGGTATAACCAAAGTCTGAGGCTGAAGAGGGTGCAAAATTGCTAATACCCGCACTTCCATCAATAATGGTGAAAGAGTAACCGAAGTTACGTGTATTGGTTCCATAAACGACACCGGTTACTTCAAAAAGTGAATCATATGAAATTGGAAGAAAATTTGCATCCAATTGCTTGATTTCAGCTATGGCCGCAACTTTATAGTCGTTTTCTGCGATGCTAAGGCTAAATGAATCCGTTCCACCTGCCATGGCACCAGTCAGCACAAAACCAATTTTGTTGGTTCTAAATCGAGGTCCAGAATTTATATCATCAGGTAAAGTTATCTCCACTGCAATAGTATCTGGAGTGCTTCCATCAAAAATAATTTGAGGACCATTCGTGTAAATGAAATGAAGTCCTTCTAATGCCGTTTGCAAAGGCTTGGAGATCAAATCAACCATTACTGAGTTTGAGCCGCGATTGGCAACAGCTATTTCAATGAATGCATTTACTCCGCCTTCTGTGAAAGTAACAGAAGAAGATAGGAAATTAACAATTGGACTTGCAAGTCCTTCGCCGCTAACCAAAAGTTGGTTAGTAAAAGCACCCGTACTTGTAATTTGAATCGTATCGGCATAACTAACACCAGCTGTTGGGTTAAAGCGAACTTCAACAGCTGTAGGGTTAACCGTTCCTGAAGCAGGACTAATATTTACGGATGAAGAAAAAGAGCCAGCTCCGACACGAACTTCAAAAGGCGCATTGACACTTACAACAATATTGGCCGTTAAGTTAGAACCACCGATAAAGAAGTTGCTGCCACCAGTAGGAGTATTGATTTGCGTTTGTCCGAAGTCACCTTTGAAGATGGCCGTTGAATTACGCATATACGGACTTGAAGTACCAATCAAGAAACCTTGACGTCCATTTTCCGATGGGTCAAAATTAGTGCGGGAATTACTCCCATTCCAATTAGCAGAGTCGACGATACTTGATAATAGAAATGCCTTGATATTGATGCTGTCGCTATCATAATAGCCATTGTCAAAATCTCCGACATACAGGGCATTCACCCCATTTGTTAGACCGCTTGGAAGGTAACTTTTATTTGAATTCAAGGTTTGAACACCTGTCATCCAATCATTGGCACCATAATTCAAGGCAAAAATGAAGATTGGAGAGGCAATGGTTCCTTGGAAGGCCAATATTTGATCGCCAGTAGCGGAAAGAAGCATGGCAGACCCTGAAGGAGCGCTCACTATGCCATAGTCTGACTCATAGTCATCACCCGCAGAATTTGGGGCAACCACATTAATCAAAGTTCCTGCTGGAAAATTGGTGGTGGCTTTCCATGTGAAATACCCCTCAGTATTTGTGGCAAATTGCATGGTAGCGCTGTCCCAAGGAAGGTCGGTAAAGCTGATTTCCGTACCAGAAATCACATTGGCTAATAAAACAAAGCTGAATTCATCCGGATTGTCGGCCGAATAAGCCGTAATGGCTATGTCACCGGGTGATAGGGTGCTTTGAGCCTGCGTGAGACCAAAGCCAGTAAGTAATAGCGTTAAACTTAATAAGACTCTTTTCATAAAATGAATACTTTTGTTGCAATAATAAGGAAGGATGGTTAAGTCTGTATTAAGACCAACCAAAGGGTAAAATTACAAAATGATCGTTATAGAAGACACACTCATCTCAGAAGATTTAATTGAATCGCAATTTATGTGCAATCTCAAGGCTTGTAAGGGGGCTTGTTGTATTGAAGGAGATCAGGGTGCGCCATTATTGGAATCAGAATGTGAAGAAATAGCTGAAAATCTTGATAAAATTCTTCCCTATTTACCCAAAAGCCAACAAGAAAAAATCGCAGAAATCGGATTTTCCACGCTTTACGCAGATGGTGATTTGGGCACTAGCATGATGGATGATGGGGCCTGTGTCTTTGTGGTCAATGAAAAGGGTATTCTGGGCTGTGGCATCGAAAAGGCGTTTTTTGCAAAAGACAGCAGCTTCCAAAAACCGATATCCTGCCATCTATACCCAGTTCGGGTAAAGACATATAAAGAGTTTACTTCTGTGAACTATAATCGCTGGGATATTTGCTCTCCCGCTTGCACCTTTGGTAAAGAACACCAAATGCCGCTGTATCTATTTGTTGAAAATGCCTTGGTCCGTCGCTTCGGACAAGAATGGATGGATACGCTAAAAGCTACCGTAGAGCATTTGAAGCAAGAAAAGAAAGACTAAAAGCGCTTTACTTGTATATAGATATGATTGGTGCGCCCTTGATCATCCGTACAAGAAATCTTCACTTCTCCATTTGGCAACGCTGTTACAAAATCTTTATTGGCTGGGGCCGAACCAACAAAACGATCGTTCACATACCAATAGATTTCCTTTACCCGCGCATCAACCTCTGCAATTAAGTGGAGCTTGGCAAATTCTTCGCGCTCAATCAGGTATTCAGCCTGGTCCGTGGGACTTACGATATTGGGACCATCTACAGTGAAAATTCGGGGACAAGAAGGATTATGTGTCGGAACCTGCTCATAGGCCAAACGCTTATCATCAAAATAACGAATCAGGGCAGGGGAATAAATGCGGTAGAGCTCCTCATGCGTTCCTTCTCTAGGCATGCAGGTCATACAATAGCTGATCGTATTGTCGGCGTTCACTGGAATCTTCTTTCGGCAGGTGCAGGGGATATGGCGACTTACTCCCGGAATAAAATAGTCCTGACCGAGGTTCTTGCAATAAGGTCCTGGAACTTGGCCTGTTTCTGTGCAGATTTCACGGATAGATAACTGTTCTGGCGCATAGAGCCAATGGCTTTTACTCTTCTCCTGAATGGCATCAAATAGTTGAAAAAGCAGTGGTGTTGCCATCTCGGCTCCGTTTAAGCCGGGCACTCCTTCATTATTGAAATTCCCAATCCATACGCCAATGGTATAATCATCGTTATAGCCCACACTCCACGCGTCTCTTCGTCCGTAGCTAGTGCCTGTTTTCCATGCAATTCGGGGAACGGATTTTCCCATTTGCCAATTGCTGGGAAGATCCGGACGTGTAAGCCCGCTTAGAATTTCACTAATCATATACGTGGCTTCGGGCTTAATCCACTGGAATTGAAGCAAGGTGCTATCGCTTTGAACATAACGAAGTGGACGATAGTTTCCTTGGTTCGCCAATATAGAATAGGCATTTGTCAAAGATTCGAGTCGAACGCCACAGCCGCCAAGGATCATGGATAGTCCCAAACGTTTTTGGTCGCGCTTAATCTGACCAAAATCTATCTCCGCCATTTTTTGAATAAACATCGGCACTCCATAATTCTGAAGCACTGAAACAGCAGGGATATTTAAGGATTTCGCCAAGGCAGATTGGGCAGTCAGGGCGCCTTGAAAGTTTAGGTCGTAATTCTCTGGTGTATAGCCTGCATAATTGCTGGGCACATCATACAAAATGCTTTTAGGATTCAATATCCCCTTTTCCATAGACAAGCCATAAATAAAGGGTTTGAGGGTAGAGCCTGGAGAACGTATCGCCAGAATCCCATCTACCTCGCCAGCATTTTCCTTGTCGTTAAAATCGGCAGAACCAGCATAAGCAATTACTTTTCGGCTTTCGTTTTCAATCACTATCACAGCCGCATTGGTGATTCGCAAGAACTTTAATCGTTCGATATACTGCTTGACCAAGGCTTCGGTTTTGCGCTGAGCCAAATAACGAATATGGGTGCGTATGATGGGCGTTTGGTATTGGGCATAGAGCCTGCGACAGAGATGTGGAGCTACCATTTCCCAGGATTTTCTTTCGATAGATAAAGGTTCTGCTAAGGCGCTTTCATAGGTTTTTAAGTCAATCCAATTTTCGTCATGGAAATAAGTTAACCAATGATTTCTCGCCTCTCGGAGTTCTTCATTCCCCGGACGAAGTTTCCATGTATTGGGTCTATTAGGAACAACGGCTAAAGTGGCGATTTGAGCCGGACTCATTTGGTCGGGCAAGCACTGGAAATAGAGGTACGAAGCGGATTTAATACCTTCGATATTTCCTCCATAAGGCACTAAGTTGAGATATAAGCGCAGGATTTCGTCCTTGCTCATATGCCATTCGATTTGCATGGCCTCCCATATTTCGATGGCCTTATTCTTATAAGTTCTATCACGCGGTTTGAGTAAGCGAACCACTTGCATGGTAATGGTGGAAGCTCCCGAAACAACCTTGCCTCCTTGTAGGTTTTGAAAACTCGCTCGAACCAGGGCGATGGGATTGAATCCTGGGTGAAAATAGAAATAACGGTCTTCCTTGAGTAAGAAAGCATCGCTGATAGCCGAACTTACTTCATCAGGTTCTAAATAAAGTCGCCATTTATCGTCGCTGCTCAGGTAGGCGGCGAGCGGACGTCCCTCTTCGGATAGTACGAGACTGCTGTATGGAACTGAGGTGTTTACAGAAAAAAAATAATCACTCACCAAGAAGACCAACACAAAGAGCAAGAGCCCATTTCGTCCAAAACGCAGTATTTTTCTGATTCTTCCTTTCATTAAGTGCCTCCGAAGATAAATAGAGTCTGTCTATAAAGTCCGCTAGCTTCGTTGTGCTCGTCCAAAAAATGCTCATTTACAAAAGTAAACTCCGCTTTTTGGGACATCGCGCGCCTTGCTATCGAACTTTCTAGCTCAGACTCTCAATATTATGGACAAACTCAAAATAGCTTGGCGGAAAAAAGTATTTTCGCGGCATGAAGTTCGAAAAAAATGCCTGGTCGATTCAAGGGATATCCTTGCTCGACATCGCCCGCGACTTCGGAACGCCAGTTTACGTTTACGATGCGGATCATATCATTGCTCAATACCAACGTCTACAAAAGGCCTTTAAGGGCGCTAAGTTGAAGGTGAAGTATGCAATGAAGGCATTGAATAATATCCATATTCTTAAACTTCTTAAAACGCAGGGGAGCGGTTTAGATTGTGTATCTATCCAAGAAGTGAAACTCGGAATCATGGCTGGATTTACTCCTGAGGAAATTCTGTTTACTCCGAATTGTGTTTCCCTTGGAGAAATTCAAGAAGCAGTAGGACTTGGAGTCATGATCAATATTGATAATATCTCCATTCTTGAGCAATTCGGACATATTTACGGCAATACGGTTCCTGTTTGTATCCGTGTGAATCCGCATATCATGGCAGGCGGGAATGCCCATATTTCTGTAGGACATATCGACAGCAAATTCGGGATTTCCTTCTATCAGATGCGCCATGTAAACCGTGTAGTAAAGACCCATAATATGAAAATCGTGGGACTTCACATGCATACCGGATCTGATATTCTCGATGCAGGTGTATTCTTGCAAGGAGCAGAGCTTTTATTCGAAGCCTCTGCCGAATTTCCCGACCTCGAATTCATAGATTTTGGTAGCGGATTCAAAGTGCCGTATAAAGAAAACGATGTGTTCACAGATGTAGAAGAAATCGGACAACGTATCGTAAAGCGCTTCAATGAGTTCTGCAAAGAATATGGAAGAGACTTGGAACTGTGGTTTGAGCCAGGAAAGTTCTTGGTTAGTCAGTCGGGTTATTTCTTGGTAAAGACCAACGTAATCAAACAAACGACCTCAACCGTATTTGTAGGAGTAGACTCCGGGCAAAACCATTTGATTCGTCCGATGATGTACGATGCCTACCATCATATCACAAATATCTCCAACCCAAAGGGCACCAACCGCATCTATTCTGTGGTGGGCTATATCTGTGAAACCGATACCTTTGGGTGGGACCGCCAATTGAACGAGGTACGCGAAGGGGATGTCTTGGCATTCCACAATGCAGGAGCCTATGGCTTTTCTATGAGTTCCAATTATAACTCACGCCTTCGTCCCGCCGAGGTCATGGTATACAAAGGCAAGGCTCATTTGATTAGAAAAAGAGAAGAGCTCAATCAATTACTCGAAAACATTGTTGAAGGAGATATAATTTAAGTAGTTAATGCTTGGGTTATAGCGTCATTGGCCCTCAGCCTCCTCAACCTTAACCTCAACCTTATCCTTATGGAAAATAGGCTTTACGCAATCGTCGACATCGAAACTACTGGAGGATACGCTTCCGATAACCAGATGATAGAGATTGCGGTAGCAATCCATGATGGGAGCAAGGTGATCCAAACGTTTGAGTCATTGCTCAATCCCAATCGTAAAATCCCTCCATACATTGCTGGTTTCACAGGCATTAGCGATGAAATGGTGGAAGATGCTCCTCTATTTAAGTCTATTGCGCTGGAGCTTTATCAAGTATTGGAAGGGAAGGTCTTTGTAGCGCATAATGTCAATTTCGACTATTCCTTTGTTCAAAAGGCCTTTGCCGATATTGGTATCGTTTATCAGGCCAGACGCCTTTGTACGGTTCGGCTCTCAAGGAAGATTATTCCTGGTTTTAAATCATATAGTCTCGGAAACCTTTGTCAGCAGTTAGGCATCGATCTCACTCATGCACACAGGGCGGGAGGTGATTGCACGGCAACGGCTGTCTTATTTTCCATGCTTGTGCGAAAGGACGCAGAAGGACATATTGAAGAGACCTTAAAGAAGAGCAGTGGAGAGTTGAATCTTCCGCCAAATCTTACCAAGAAGGAGTTTGATAAGATTCCGCTTAGTCACGGCGTCTATTATTTCCACGACGCCAAAGGCAAGGTTATTTATGTAGGCAAGGCTATCAGCTTAAAGAAGAGGGTAGCTTCCCATTTTAGCGGTAAGAATGAATCTGAGCGAAAGCAGAATTTCCTTCGTGAGATTTATGCAGTCAGCTTTGAGCTATGCGGCAATGAGCTGGTATCCTTGCTTTTAGAAGCACAGGAAATCAAAAAACTCTGGCCCAAGTATAACCGCGCTATGAAGAATGTAGACTTGCGCTTTGGCTTATACGACTTCGAAGACCGCAATGGTATTATCAATTTAGTGATAGATAAGTCGCGCAAGTATTTCCGCCCCTTGGTTTCCTACTCGAGCATGTACGAAGCCCGGGAGTATATGGATCATGTTATCAAAGCATATAGCCTTGATCGTATGTATTGTGGCTTTGAGAAGCTGGAATGGGTGGGAGGACAAGCCGTTCAAAAGAAACGTTTGGAAGATGCGCTAGAAATCCAAGAATACAACGAGCGCGTTCAAGCAGCCATGGAGGCCCTGCAGCATAATAGAGAAACCTTTGCCTTGATTGGTTCTGGTCGCCAGAATGATGAACAGAGCATTGTATTGGTAGAGGAGGGGAAATTTATCGGCTTCGGTTTCGTAACAAAAGACACCCCACTCCAAAGTTTAGAAGAGCTTGGAAATCACATAAAACCCACCCCTGAGTTTTCAGAATCCTATTGGCTGATTCGTAGCTATATGCAACGGAATGTAGCGGGTAAGATAATAAGGTTCAATTAGTTATATATGGATATATTTATGGAAGCTGCCTTTGATGAGGCGAAAAAAGGCTGGGATGAAGGTGGAATTCCCATTGGATCAGTCTTGGTGCATGAGGGAAAAATTATTGGCCGCGGACATAACCGCAGGATACAAAAGGGGAGTCCCATTCTTCATGGGGAAATGGATGCTTTAGAAAATGCAGGACGGTTAAAGGCGGCCGTTTATAAGAACTCGGTGCTCTATACCACCTTATCGCCTTGTCCGATGTGCAGCGGTGCTATAGTACTCTATGGCATCCCAAAAGTTGTTATCGGCGAAAACGAAACCTTTATGGGCGACGAAGCGCATCTTCAATCCAAAGGAGTGGAGCTGATTCATGCGCATCATGCAGGCTGTCTCGCTCTCATGGAAAAGATGATTTCGGAGAAGCCAGAGTTATGGAACGAGGATATTGGGGAGTAGGCGACTGGTTGATATTTCGACTTGTAGACTAATCGACTTGTAGACTTATAGAAGACAGTGAGACAATGAGAGGGTGAGACGGTGAGAGAGTTCCGTCTTCGCTAAAAAAGCCATGGCGGGTACGGAAGTGGGTGAGAGGTTTGGGTCTAATCAGAACTTCGAGCCATTCTGGGCATAACATAATTAGAGCCTGTCTATAAAGTCCGCTAGCGGCGTTGCGCTTGTCTCAAAAATGCTCATTTACAAGGGTAAACTGCGCTTTTTGGTCCGTCGCGCGCCTCCCTTCGGCAGGCTCAGGGCAAGTTATATCGATCTTTCTAGCTCAGTCTCCTTATATTATGGACAAACTCTAATTAGAGTCTGTCTATAAAATCCGCTAGCTACGATGCACGCAGTCAGTGACCGGAAAATCGTCTCACCGTCTCAATGTCTCAATGTCTCACCGTCTCATTGTCTTTTTCATTTTGTCTCACCGTCTCATTGTCTTTTTCATTTTGTCTCACCGTCTCACTATCTTCTCTAAATCGATAATCGACATAAAAAAAGCCCCCCAGAATCTGAGAGGCTACCTTTTGTGCCCAGGACCGGGATCGAACCGGTACTTGTTGCCAAACTGGTGTTTGAGACCAGCGCGTCTACCAATTCCGCCACCTGGGCTAAGGGGGTGCAAACATACAATTTGATCGGATTTGCGCAAACATTTTTTATAATATTTTCGGAAAGCCATATGGATTGTCAGTTTTAGGTAAAAGGTTTAGGGATTTCAGTAATGGTGTAGCATGTGGCCCTTATTTGGTGTCATATTTACCATATGAATCGAAGTCTTTTCTTTTTTGCATTGATTCCCGAAGCACGTTTTTCGAAAAAGGTGCGCTCCCTGCAAGAAGAACTGAAGGCCAAATTTGCGCTGAGCTATTCCATGCGCATCGTTCCGCATATTACTTTGCAAGCTCCTTTTCAGTGCGGAGAGGTAAATCAAGATAAATTAGAAAATTGCGTGGATATGATAACGCCTTATATCAAACCACTCGAAATCAAGGTAAAAAACTTCGGGTCCTTTATTGATTCGGTTGTCTTCTTGAATATTGAGCATAACCCGCAACTAATGGAGCTCCAAGAGTGGCTGGCGAATACTCTGGAAGCCGGGAATTGCCTTACTGCCTCTCAAAGAAATAATGATTATGTCCCGCATATTACCTTGGCACACCGTGATTTAGATACTTCGCTTTTCCAAGAAGTATGGGACTTTGTCAATCAAGAAAAAATAGAAGAATCATTCGAAATTGAAAAATTGGTAGCCTTTAAGCATGAAGAGGGTAAATGGGTGGAGCACTTGAGCATTCCTATGAATGTGGCTATTACAAAATAAATGGTACCGAATTCGTTAGACAAAAAGCGTGAATTGTCAGTTTTTTGTCAAATTTCATCCTATCTGAATAGGAATTACACATTCTGTTTTACTTTGCAGCCATGAGCAAGGAAAAGCGATCGAATTGGTATGCCCTATGGCGGTGGTTTTTATGTCGATGCCTCGATCTTTTCTACCGAAAAATGGAGGCGAGTGGTCAAGAAAATATACCAAACGATAAACCCATCATTTTCGCTTCGAATCATACGAATGCACTCATCGATCCTCTTGTTATCACCTACTTTTCTGGAAAGCAGCATTATTTCATGACCCGTGGCGATGTGTTTAGTGTCAAGCTTATTGAAAAACTATTCCGCTCATGGCGCATGCTTCCTTTGTTTCGTATGAAAGATGGTATCGAAACGCTTTCTCGAAACAATGCAGAAATGACGTTCGTTACCAAGCAATTGGCCCAAGGACAAAGCATGATTATCTTTCCAGAAGGTAGCCATTTTTGGAAACGCCAAGTACACCCTCTCAAAAAAGGCTTGGTGCGTATGGCCTTTGACGTCGTAGATAAAAACCCAGCGAGTGAATTGGTGGTTATCCCAGTGGGACTATACTATAACGACATGATTAAGCTCAACCAAGATGTTTTGGTGAATTTTGGGGAGCCAATTTCTTTGAGCGATTTCTCGAAAGAAGAGAATATTCAAAAGACCTTTTTGCGCTTTAATGAACACCTGCGTTCAAAGATGCAAGAGCAAATAATCCATATAGACCTCGAAGGAGAGGCATACGAACAAGCAGAGGCCTGGAGGGTTGAATTGGCTGTCCGCTTAAGGTCTTTACCACTAAAGGAAACATACGCGCAACAGAAGTCTTTTATTCGCATTATATCAAGTACGGCTTTTCAAGAAGAGAACGCAGAAAGGTCTTTAAGTTTGGATGAAGTCTTAAAAACCAATGAAGTAATTAGCTGGTGGCAAACTGTTGAACCGAAGCTATACCAAGCAAGCTGGTCGCATAGTTTGGTCAAGGCCATCAAGTTTCCCTTCTATTTGCTTTCCTTCTTGCAGTTCTTTCCCTTATTTTACTTGGGACGAATGCTTTTAGGGAAAATCAAAGACAGAACGTTCCATAATTCAGTAAAATTTGGCTTGGCTCTTTTGGTTCAACCCTTCTTTACTTTACTTTTCGGCTTATTGATGGTGCCTATCTTTGGCTCTTGGTGGGCATTTCCTATCTATCTCCTGAGTGCACCTTTATGGGCGGTGCTCTTCACTGAATGGAGAGGAAATCAAAAGGTTGAATTCTGATTTAGAACATCTATTATCACTTCGCAGGCTTTTTCTATCTCTTGTTCGGAGATGATAAGTGGAGGTGCTATACGCATTTTATTGGCGGCGAATAGGAACCAATCGGTTAGTACGCCACCCTCAATACAGGCATCTATATACTTTTTATTTTCCTCAAAACTAGAAAACTCCAAGGCCAGCATCATGCCGCGCCCAGTGACTGACTTAATTTTAGGATGCTTCAGTAAGTTCTTAAATAACCATTCCTTATGGGCAATGCTTTCCATTACACGATTATCCATCAAGTAAGTAAGTCCTGCTAATGCCGCAGCACAACAAAGGGGGTTACCGCCAAAGGTGCTTATATGACCCAATACTGGATCATGAGTTAAGGCATCCATATTTTGTTTGGAGCTGATGAAAGCACCCAATGGAATGCCCGCTCCAAATGCCTTAGCTAGCAGTAAAATATCGGGTTCTATGCCATAATGTTCAAAGGCGAAGAGTTTGCCGGTTCGTCCCATTCCACATTGAATTTCATCTAGAATGAGCAGGGTTCCTGTTTCGGTGCAGCGTTCGCGTAATGCATGCAAATAGGCAAGGTCTGCAGGAATATAGCCAGCTTCTCCTTGCACGGTCTCAATAATCACGGCAGCGCACTCCTCGTTGATGTCTGAGATGTCTTCGATTTGATTATAGCGGATATGATGGATATGCGGCAAAAGTGGCTGAAAGGGGGCTTTATATGCTTCGTCGCTCATTAGGCTTAAGGCACCATGGGTACTTCCATGATAGGCGTCCTTCATCGCGATGATTTTTTTGCGCCCAGTAATTCGTTTGGCCAGCTTCATGGCCCCTTCAACGGCTTCGGAACCTGAATTGACGAAGAATACCGAATCAAGCGAGGGAGGAAGGTATTCGCTCAGTTTTGTGGCTAACGCTACTTGTGGGTTTTGCACCAATTCGCCGTATACCATAAGATGAAGGTATTTATCGGCTTGGGTTTTAATGGCTTCAATCACGTGTTTATTGCCATGCCCTAGGCTACTAACACTGATGCCTGAAATAAGATCTAAGTATGTTTTTCCTTCTACACCAAAGAGATAAACGCCTTCTGCATAATCGATTTCGAGCAGGAGTGGCGCATCAGAGGTTTGCGCAAGGTGTCGAAGGAATAATTGGCGATTGGAAATCATCACTTCAAATGTATTCAAAAAAAATCCCGGCAACCAAGAGGAAGCCGGGAATCGTAAAGCTTAGCTTACAGATTACTTGATGTTTGAAGAAAGCTCAGAACCTGGTTTGAATTTAACCACCTTTTTAGCGGCGATTTTGATTTCTTTACCAGTTTGTGGGTTTCTACCAGTTCTTGCAGCTCTGCTTGCTACTGAAAAAGTTCCAAATCCAACAAGGATAACTTTGTCACCTTTTTTCAAGGTATCAGCCGAAGCATCCAAGAATGAATTCAAAGCAGCTTGTGCTTGTACTTTGGTAAGTTTTGCATCATCTGCAATTTTGTTAATGAGGTCTGATTTGTTCATAGTGCTACTTTATTAGTTATTATATGAAGTGAATTTTAATCAAACTTAGCAATAAACGCCTTATTTGCAAGGGCTTCAGGCATTTTTCTATGTGGAAAACCCAAAATTGAACAGTAATTCACAATAAATCGGATAAAAAACGTCGTGATAGCAAGGGTTCTGATAAGGTTTTAACTATTGAGCATGTGAATAACTTCATCCATATTTTGTGCTTCAGGACCTAGGATTGATGCGGCTTGGAGGTAGATTTCACGTCTTTGTATATACAATTGATGCAGCTCGTCGACTTTTTTCTCCTTAGTATGTTCCTTATAGAGTGGCCTATTTTGCTCAGTTCCTTCCAATCGATTTCGTATTTCAGCATACGGAATATCTAGAAATAGGGTATGCCCATGCTGATTCATCCATTCCATTGATTGATAGAAGCAAGGAGTTCCTCCACCACAGGCTAGAACAAAAGGCTTATCGATTTGATTAAACGCTCTTAATTCCTTTGCTTCATATTCACGAAAGGTATTTTCCCCCCAGGTATCAAAAATCTCATTGATCCGCATACCCGTTTTTGATTCAATCACTTGGTCTAAATCGTAAAATGGAACTGACATAGCCTCGGCCAAGTTTTTGCCAAAGGTAGATTTCCCACTCCCCATGAATCCAACTATAAAAAGGGCTTTCATTGAAGTTGAATGCGTGGGTCGAGTCGTTTATAAAGAATATCAACCACCAAGTTGATGAGAATAAATAATACCGCCACCCATAGCACACTTCCCATAACCACGGGATAATCGGCTTTTTCTAGGGCTTCTACCGTTATCTTGCCAAGACCTTTCCAATTAAAGATGAATTCTATAAAAAAGGCCCCAGCTAGGAGGGATGCAAACCAACCGGATATGGATGTCACTACCGGATTCAATGCATTCGGCAGCGCATGGCGCCATAGAATTTTTCTTGCACTTAGTCCTTTTGCCTTAGCGGTTACAATAAAATCCATCGACAAAACATCTAACATCGAACTTCGCGTAAGTTGGGTAATGATGGCAAGCGGACGAATACCCAAAGCAAGGGAAGGAAGGATCAAGTTCTTCCATTCATAATGACGGCCTTCATCCAAAGAATAATCTACGAGGCTGCCAGTCATATTCAGTCCAGTGAAATCATGCCAAACGAAGCCAAAAACCCAGGCAATTAATATCGCAGCAAAAAAAGAGGGAAGGGAAATTCCCAATGTACTAATGGCTAATAGAAGACGGTCTGGCCATTGATCACGGTAAAGTGCAGAAACAACCCCAGCACTTATGCCTAAACCAATGGCTAATAAAATGGAGGATAGAGCTAATACTGCTGTGCCCTCCATGGCTTCTCCTAAAATTTGACTTACAGGTTTTTTGCTTTGATACGAACTTCTAAAAAAGGGGGCTTGTATGGATAAATAGGTTCCACCAAGTTTTCCGCTAATCCAAGCGCGTTCGTTTTCTTCCTTACTAAAATGAATAGGTGATAGATCATTGAGGTAATGGAAATATTGCTGGTAGAGTGGAAGGTCGAGTCCCATTTCCTGACGTGCCGCCTCGATGCTTTTGGCGTCTGTACGCTGACCCATGGTTAGTTGGGCCGGGTCGGGCAATACATTAAAGAGAAGAAAAACCAGACTTACCACTCCCAGCAGGGTGGCAAAGGCATAAGCCAAACGTTTACCGAAGTAAACGAGGAAACTCATTTGTTATTCTTTTTCTCAAACTTGGCAATGGTCTTATCCAAATCTTTCAAATCTGGCGTATTACGTGCCGACCAACGTTTCACAACAATCCCTTGATGCATGAGAACATACCCAGGGTTGCTGCGAATAACCGACTTAAGTGCAGTTCGGTCCAATTGATAGAAAGGAAAGGGGAGTTGGTGTTCATGACGGAAGTTTTCGAATTCCTGTGGCTCTGAATTGGTGAAGGCATAGATTTTATGCCCTGCCTCTTGCCAAGGAGCAATCACTTCTTTAAATTTTCTGATGGACTTAATGCGCACGTCAGACAAATCATAGGCAATCACAAAAATTGCATATTCGTCCTCATTTAATAATTGAGCAGTGATGTCTTCGCCATGTCCGTTAGTAACAAAGAAGTCGTGGATTTTGGCTGGAACTCCTGGGTCTGTTACCACATCATCACGGTCTACGAACTCATATTCTTCCGTATTGATGTTTCCTAGTTCATCCATTTTAAAGCGCGTAGTTTCTCCCGTCGTCTTATTTTTATAAAGGAAATCCATCTCCTTGGTTTCAGGAATTTCGGTCGTCAGCGCACGAATATCGCTTCCTTCATCCCAGTATAGATAGTTAATTACGGGCATATACATCCAGGAATAAACGGAGAATGCAGCACTTGCAAGGGTGAACAATAAGATCAAATTGGTTTGCATGATCTTAGCGAAAAACGGACGAATATGCGCTCTACGAATAAAAATGATGCTAATTAGTGAGGATAAGAAAAGGTCTTTATAAAAGGATTGCCAAGGGGTGAGTTTTATCGCATCACCAAAGCAACCGCAGTCTTTCATATAATAGATTTCTCTAGGAACAAAGCCTAGAAGCTCTGCAAACCAAAGGGTTCTGCCATGCTCTGGGTTTTCAAAAAACCAATTGCCCACGGCTGTAAAGCCAGTCAGGAAAGTAAAGAATACGATCATGCCCAATAGGAGCCAGGAAGTAAGCCTCATGCGAATACCCACCAATACGCAGATGCCTAAAACGATTTCAGCCACGCAAATAAGTACGGCTTGAAGCACTTCTTGGTATTGCATAAAACTCGCTCCAAATATGCTGTAGTATTCGGTCAGCTTATATGAAAATCCGATTGGGTCGTTGGCTTTAATAAAGCCACTAAAAATAAAGAGCAGTCCGACCAGGACGCGACTAATTCCGGTGAGCACTTTCATGGTTTTCTTCGAGGCGTATTAGGGCGAATATAGAATAGTTAATGATATCTCTGAAATTGGCATCAATTCCTTCCGAGGCGAGTGTTTGTCCGCTAAGGTCTTCAATTTGTTTGATGCGCATCAATTTCATCATAATTAAATCAGTGAAGGTGCTAATACGCATATCGCGCCAAGCCTCACCGTAGTCATGGTTTTTATCGAACATCAGCGAGCGAGTGGTTTGCACTTCAAGGTCGTATAAATCTTCAACTTCTGCGCCACTCATGTGTAAATCATTCTCATCAGCTCCCTTTTTGATTTGAATCAGGGCCATGATGCAATAATTGATAATGCCGACGTATTCATTATCAATGGCTTCATCAATCTTTTGAACGCCTTTTTCCTCAATGCTTTTTATACGTTTGGCTTTGATGAAAATTTGATCGGTAAGACTAGTCTGACGAAGTATACGCCAAGCAGAACCATAGTCATGGTGTTTTTTTACAAATAATTCTCTGCAACGGCGAATGGCCTGATCGAATTGGTCTGCTGTCTTTTTACTCACTGTATCCTTGATTTCAAATGCCTTATTTTTGAGGCGGAGAACTGCAAGGTAAGATGAATCCTGAATTATTGAAAGACCATACAATGAAGCACCTAATCCAAGTACGTGGAAAACTCTTATCCTTCGAACAGCCGATGGTTATGGGTATTTTAAATGCAACACCCGACTCTTTCCATGCGACCAGTAGGGTGATGGACCATGATTCGGCGTTGAGGCAGGCTGAAAAACATTTAAAAGAAGGGGCTCATATGCTCGATTTAGGGGCCTATAGTTCACGCCCGGGTGCGACTAATATTCCGGAAGACGAGGAGCGAAGAAGGCTCTTGCCCCTTGTGGAAAAGATTTCATCCAGCTTCCCTGAAACGCCTTTATCCATCGACACCTTCCGTAGTAAGTTGGCCAAAGAAGCCATTGAGGCAGGAGCGGGTATTATCAATGATATTTCTGCGGGAGATGAGGACCCTGCCATGTTTAGTACCGTAGCGGCCTTAAAAGTTCCCTTAATATTAATGCATAAACAGGGCAAGCCGGCTACCATGCAAGATAACCCGCAGTATAAAGATGTAGTCGGGGAGGTATTTGATTACTTGAGCCAAAAGGTGGTTCTCGCTAGGCGCTCGGGTATTAAAGATATAATTATTGACCCTGGCTTTGGATTTGGTAAGGCCAGTGAGCACAATTTTAAACTCTTAAATAGCTTAGAAGTATTCGCGCATATTGATGCTCCGCTTATGGTAGGTATTTCTCGAAAAGGCATGATATGGCGCACCTTGGGAATAAGTGTCGCTGAAGCCTTAAATGGAAGCACCGTTTTACATGCCGCCTCCTTAATGAACGGAGCCAAACTTTTGCGGGTACACGATGTAAAAGAAGCCGTGGAGGCTTGCCGGTTGATTACAGCAATGCAAGAAGCTTAATTACTCTGACTATCGAGTGATTGCTGCAATTTATTCAGCATTTCCTCTGGAGATTCGCCTAAATGCTCTAATTCAGCTTGGGCGGCATCGTACAAAAGATGATCAGGAAAGGTGAGTAGGAATATCTCGTAGTACTTGCGCGCTGAATCCATGTTTTGAACCTCATTATTATACAGGAATGCTGCGCCAAATACAGCGTCGGCATTGCTTCGGCTAGTAGGATAAAGTGCATAAAACCGACTGTATTTTTCTGCAGCAGCGGCATAATTCTTACTATTCACATCGTTTCGTGCTGCCATGAATAGAAAGTTTTCATGGGTCGGGTTTCCTGGATAGTTTTCTAAATATTCCTTCAATGCGCTATCATACTTAACCGCGATTTCTGGCACGGCGAGTGAGTCGGTTTTCGACCAAGCGTGAAGCAGCATTTCAAGCTCTTCTTGGCTACGAACTTCTTCTTTATCGCTGATGGTAGGCGAGCAAGCAGCAAAGGTGAGCATAAGGGCTAAACAGACAAAGCATGTTTTCATGCAACGAAAATAATAGAATCCTGTTTCTTAGGGGAGAATTGTGCTATATATTTGAGGCGATACTCCTATTTCCGTCAATCCTATGAGAAAATTACTACTATCCTGCCTATTGCTTATGCTTATGGCTGATGTCCAAGGGCAATATCAAATTGGACAATCGATTAGCAACTACAGCGGTACAAACAACGTGTACTTGAACCCATCAAATGTGGTTGACAGTAGGTTTAAGTTCTATTTAGGACTTACTCAAACAAGTGTTCATTTTAGCAACGATTATATTACGTGGAATGGTGCCTATCATCCATTTGCACCGCTCGTTAAGGATATTCCTGTTTTCAATAGTATATGGAAACTTCCAGCCGATCAGGTGAATTCGAGTGGGCAAGTGAATTTTGAAGATGCTTGGCTAACAGAGAACTTGAATGGCAAACCGAAGAATGTTTTTTTCCAATTAGAACAGCGCTATTTAAGTGGGATGTTTAATCTAGGTCCTAAATCTTCAATTGCTTTTGGAGCTAGAGCGCGTATGGTCGGTCAGTTTACGAATATTTCTGAGCCTTTAGCCCGATTGATGCGCTACGGCTTTAATACCGATACCACCAAAGCTCCGTTTACAAATGGCGGAATCAATCTAAATCAATTGTATTCAGATAACTCCTTTAATATTAATGCATTTGCCTTTAATGAATTCGCTCTTACATACGGTCAAATTCTCTATGATAATGATGCGCATTTTTTGAAGGGAGGTATCACTGGAAAATTCTTTATTCCCCTGTATGGTATGTACATGCGAAACGAAGCAGTGGATGTGACTGTTTACGGACAAGATAGCCTACGCCTTCAAAATGCGGATATAGAATATGGGTATGTGAGTGAGAAGTATTTCTCTGACGGGAATATTAGTCCACTTGGCTTGGGTAAAGGATTTGGAATGGATATCGGGTTTACTTACGAGTATAGACCTGACTATAAGAAGTACCAGTATAAAATGAATGGTAAGGTCAAGTCTGATCCCTCTAAAAACAAGTACTTATTTCGAGTACAAGCCTCCTTCAACGATTTTGGTTCAATCAAAATGCAGAACGATAAATACGTTCGAAGCTATAAATTAGCGAGTGAAGCCAACGTGTTTATTACTCCGGAAATCTTGGATACGGTGCAGGTTCTTCAAGACAGATATACGGATGAATATGGAGCATTTATAGTTGTTGACTCTCTGATAGGCAGAACTGTTGGGTTTGCTGAACAATCAAATTCCTTCACTTGGAAATTACCGGCCAATTTTAATATAAATGTAGACTACCGCGTGGCTAATCATTTTTATGTAAATGCTTTATGGATTCAGAGTTTACGTGGTAAACAAGTAAATGGATTGCGTGGATTCTCCCTATTGTCCGTCTCTCCACGTTATGAAGCAAGATGGTTTGAAGCATCTGTGCCTATTCAGTTAACACAGAATTATAAAAAGATGAGAGTAGGAATGTATTTAAGAGGCGGTCCTTTTTGGATTGGCTCAGATAATATTCCCGCCTTATTTTCAAAAAAGGATATCAATGGGGCAGATTTTTATTTTGGATTTTCTGTTCCCTTACACCGCAAAAAAGAGCGGGATAGAGACAAAGATGAGGTGTCTGACAAATATGATGTGTGCCGCAATGTTCCAGGTCTTTGGGAATTTAAAGGATGTCCTGATACAGACGGTGACGGAATTCCTGATAGCAAAGATTCCTGTATAGATATTCCTGGCTTACCTGAGTTTAACGGTTGTCCAGATCAAGACGGTGATGGAATCATTGATTCGAAAGACGATTGTCCGGAAACACCGGGTCTCGCCGCCTTTAACGGTTGCCCGGATACCGATGGCGATGGTTTAATTGATAAATTGGATTCTTGTCCTGAGTTGGCTGGTCCTATTGCACAAAACGGTTGTCCTGATAGAGATGGCGACGGCGTATTTGATGATCAAGATTCTTGCATAGATATACCAGGCCTCAAAACCTTAAATGGGTGTCCGGATAAAGATATGGATGGAGTAATGGATAAGTTAGATAGATGCCCCGAAACACCAGGACTCGCAAAATATTATGGATGTCCAGATACCGACGGTGATGGCGTATACGATATGATTGACCTTTGTCCTTTGGAAAGAGGTAGCATTGAAAATAACGGTTGCCCGAAAGTGGTCGAGCGTATCGATATCTTAGAAATTCCAGAAGAGGATGCGACAATCTTGCAAGAGGCTTTTGATAATTTAGAATTTGCCGTTGGTAGCGCTAGCATTTCTCCAAGTTCGTATGAAAGTTTAGATAAACTTATTGAATTACTCAATAAACGTGCGGAGTACCGCATCTATATCGCAGGTCATACAGACAATACTGGGAATGCGAAAAAGAATGAGAAATTAAGCTTGGATCGTGCAAACGCAATTCGTGATTATTTGCAAACGAATGGAATTAGTCCGGCTCGGATTAAAACGGAAGGCTTTGGATCAAGTCGTTCAATTGAAAGCAATGATTCGCCAGAAGGAAGACAGAAAAACAGAAGAGTTGAATTCCGCGTGATTCGATAGTAATAAGCATCATTGTGCTTTCTGCCTTAAAAAGTATTTCTTGTTCAAGACTCAAAGCACGGCCGCATAACCAAACTAATTTAAAAACGGAGAGATCATTACTGGTCTCTCCGTTTTTATAATTGATATTATAAAATGTAAATATTTTCTCGATGATGCAGCGAAAGAAATTGTTGCGTGTCGATAAACTCAAAAGCAGCGAAAGAAATTTTTGCGTGTCTTAAACTTTAATATACATTTGTTAAAATCAAATTAAGCTTTTGCTAATCATTATGAAAAAAATCTACTTTAAATTACCATTAATTGCTCTGGTAGCAATGACCATGGTTCTTGGCAGCTGTAAGAAAGATTCTACTGACAACGGAGGAGGAACAACACCTCAAGAAGAGAAACTTGCTTCAACAGAGCCAGGATTTTCGAACGCAGTATTAGAAGAATACACGGGAGTGCGTTGTACGTTTTGTCCCGACGGACACAGAAGAGCTCAAGCTTTGGCTGATGCTAACCCAGGAAAAGTGGTATTGATTAACATTCACACTGGGGGGTATGCTGATCCTGCAAATGGATGGCCTGATTTTACCACTAAATATGGTAGTGCCCTTGCTGGAATGTCAGGTCTTGCTGGATACCCAGCTGGTTCAATGAATCGTTTTACCTTTGATGGTGCTAAAAATGCGGCTCCTTATTTTAAACAACAAGCAACTAGTATGGCTTTAAGCCGTGGTGGGTTTAATGCTGCAGGTGCAGATAGAATGGGACAAGCTACCAACGTAAATATGGGTATGAAGTCCGTATACAATGCTTCAACTCGTGAATTGAAAGTAACAGTTGAGTTGTACTATACTGGCGATGAAACAGGCGCTAACTATCTAAACCTTGTTGTACTCGAAAGTGACGTAGAGGGCAAACAAATTGATGGAGGTACAATCAATAGCACGTACATGCATCAACACATGCTTCGCGATATGATTACTGGTCAATGGGGTGAAAAGGTACCAACAACAACAAAAGCTACACGCTACAAAAAGACTTTCACTTATGCTGTGCCTGCAGAGTATGTTGCTGAAAATGTTGACATTGCTGCGTACGTAACACAAGAACAAAACGGTAAAAAATTACCAATCATCAATGGAACAGTAATTTCTATGATGAAATAAGAGTAATTTTATTTATAACGAAAAAGGGGTGATGTATAATCATCCCTTTTTTTGTTTCCTTTTTCTCAAGTAAACTACCTTCGTATCATGAAGAATCCATTTTCTCTGGGTGATCAGCAATTTTATTCCAAGCTTGTAGAGCCCGCGGATAAAGCTTCCTTTGAGTCGGGAGAAGTCCATGCCGTATATGCTACATTTGCGCTCGGTAGAGATGCAGAATGGTCTTGTCGTCTTTTTGTCTTAGAAATGAAAGAGGCAGATGAAGAAGGTATTGGAACCTATCTTCATGTCACCCATCATTCCCCTGCATTATTGGGTCAAACAGTAAACTTTATTGCTACATTAAAGGAAGTGAATGGAAACGAAGTGATTGCTACCTTTGAGGCCAAAGTTGGAGAGCGCTTGGCGGCAAGTGGAGAAACCGGACAAAAGATTCTTAAAAAGGAAAAATTAGAGAAACTATTTAACACATTAAATGGCTGAGGGAACAATAAGCATACTGAATAGACGTGCCAAATTCGAGTATGAATTTTTAGAAAAATATGAGGCAGGGCTGCAATTGGTTGGCACCGAAGTAAAATCCCTGCGTACTGGAAATGCTTCAATTGCTGAAGCTTATTGCGCGTTTGATGATGGCGAGTTGTTTCTTGTTAATGCCCATATCGCAGAGTTTAAATTCGGAAACATCAATAACCATATACCTTTACGCCGTCGCAAACTCTTGCTGAAGAAAAGAGAACTGCGGAAATTAGAAGCCAAGCTCAAAGACAAAGGCCTCACCATTATTCCTCTCAAAATCTTTCAAAGCGAGCGTGGTTTTGCCAAAATAAATATTGCCTTAGCAAAAGGTAAAAAATCTTTCGATAAACGCCAAGACATCAAAAAACGCGACGTGGAACGCGAAATTGCCCGCTACACCTAAAACCCCTTACCCTCTTTTTTCTACCATCCCTCGTTCCCAATCAAAGGAACAAAACGAAAGGCACCATGGTCTTCTTGGGCTACAGAACCGTCTGCCAGTTTAGTGGCACAAATCATCCGCTGATTTTCTTTATCACCCACCGGAATTATTATTTTTCCGCCAATAGTTAATTGGTCGAGGTAGGCCTGAGGGATTTCCGGAGCACCTGCTGTTACAATAATGCGGTCGTAAGGGGCATGGTTCAACCAGCCTTTACTTCCATCTCCATAAAGAAGTTGGACATCATACCCACATAAATTTAAGATATGCTGAGCTCTTTGATAGAGCGTCTTTTTTCGCTCTACACTATAGAGCTTGGCTTTCATCTCTGCCAAAACAGCCGCCTGATAGCCCGATCCTGTTCCAATTTCTAAAACCTTCATACCGGGTTTCAATTGGAGCAAACTGCTTTGAACCGCCACGGTATAAGGCTGAGAAATAGTCTGCCCATCAGCAATAGGATAGGCCTTGTCTTCATACGCAAAATCTTCAAAATCTCGGTCAAAGAATAAATGACGCGGCACATGCAGCAGGGCTTGCAAAACGGTATCGTCTTGAATTCCCTTGGCGATTAAGCTCTCCACCAATCTTTTTCTGAGTCCTTTATGTTTATAGGTGTCCTTCACAGGCTACGTTTTTATACAGTCGTTGAAAACAGAATGTAAGCCGTTGCTTTACAATCCTTAATTTCGCAAATGTAAACTTTTTCAACATGGTTAGGATTGGCGTTATTGGAGCAGGACATCTTGGTAAAATTCATATTCGGTGTATCAAACAAATCCCCAACTTAAATTTGGTTGGCTTTATAGATAGCGATGATGATAATGCCGCTCGCGTTGCCGAGGGGTATGGGATTAAACGTTTTGCAAGTGTTGAAGAAATGTACCAAGAGGTGGATGCTGTGGACATTGTAACACCCACTATAAGCCATTTTGATTTAGCCAGTCATGCTATCAAAGCCAGCAAGCATGTGTTTATTGAGAAACCCCTCACCAATACCCTTCAGGAGGCGAAAGAATTGATGGACTTAGGGTATGAGGCGAATGTAAAGATTCAAGTAGGCCATGTGGAACGCTTTAATCCAGCCTTTATCAAAGCGCAGGAATACGACCTCAAGCCGGTATTTATTGAAACACATCGTTTGGCTGAATTTAATCCGAGGGGAACAGACGTGAGCGTAGTACTGGATTTAATGATCCATGATATAGATATAACCCTCAGCCTTGTTCGTTCCAACGTGAAGAATATTCAAGCATCGGGTGTGAATGTAGTGAGCGATACACCAGACATAGCCAATGCGCGTATTGAATTTGATAATGGATGCGTAGCCAATCTAACAGCCAGTCGTATAAGTATGAAGAATATGCGGAAAACCCGCGTGTTTCAACGTGATGCCTATGTATCGATTGACTTTTTAAAGAAGTCGACAGAAATATTTCGCCTAGATGAGGCACCAGAAGAACCAGATCCAATGGCACTTATTCTCGACTTAGGTCCAGGAAAAGGGAAGAAGCAAATTCATTTTGAAAATCCTGAATCAGAGCCCATCAATTCAATTCAACGTGAATTAGAACTCTTTGAACACAGCATAAGTTCCAACCTACCCACCGTGGTAAGCGTTGAAGATGGGTATAATGCCATGAATATTGCCTACCAGATTATGGAAAAAATTCAATCCAAGGTAAATATTCGGTAATTTCGTCCTGCCATCATGAAAAACACCTTGATTTTATTGGTACTCCTTACGAGTTTAGTAAGCGCCTGCAGAAAACGCGATATCGTGGATCCTGCCTATATGCATATAAATACGGTACAACAAAATAGTAAACCAGGACAAGGCACCACGAGTCATAATATCGAATTTGTCTATGCCCTAATTAAGGATAATTCTATTGGAACCTATCAAGTTCCAGCCACAGTGCCTGTGCTCTATGAAGGAGCCTATGAAGTAGAAGCAAGACCCATGATTAAATGGTTTGCAAGAGAAGGTTTACACCCTTATAGTATGATGAAGAATTATGCGCAAACCTTGAATTTCGCTGTTTTAGGGGTAGATACATTGAAGCCTGTATTTGAATACCAAGACAATACACAATTTGCCTGGCTCGAAGACTTTAACGATAATAGCGGATCGCTCGACGTTCGTTTTGGCACCATCGATACCTTCTATATAGAAAACAATCCGGATCATACGCTTGATGGAACTCCGTACATGCGCATTACCATGGGCAATGGAGAAACATTCTTTGAAATCGAATCGCAAGACCTCTTCGAATTGCCAACAGACGGAAGAGAAGTTATCTTGGAAATTGACTATAAAACCAATGTGGCTTTTACAATTGGACTTTATGCCGCAAGCAGCAGTCAGGTAATTACTTTGCCTTCAGTAACGCCATTCTCTACAGATAAAGAGTGGGAGAAGGGGTATGTGTACTTGACAGATGAGGTTTTTAATAAGGGAAAAGATACACGCTTTCGCATCTTTTTTCGCTCGGCCAATGCTACCGTTAACGATCCAGAGATATTTATTGATAACCTCAAACTTCTATTCCGCCAAGGGTGAACGCACGCAGTCAACGAATTAAATATGTGGCAGGCGACTATTTAGCGGCGGCCATTAGTTGGTTTAGCCTCTATGCTTTTCGGAAGGTCTATATCGAACCACAAAAGTTTGGGTATGAGGTTCCTTTTGATTTAGATACAGACTCAAACCTATTATTGGGATTATTGATTGTTCCCATTTATTGGCTTTCTATCTATACCCTAATCGGCACCTATAAGGAAGTAATCCTTCGTTCTCGTTTGCGCGAGATGGTACTTACCTTAAATACCGCCTTTTTAGGTGTTTTAGTGCTCTTTTTCTTCTTATTATTGGATGATGAGGTGAAGTCGTATAAAGACTATTACCGCACCTTTTTACTTCTGTTTGGGCTCCATTTCCTTCTAACGGCATTATTCCGTTTTCTTACATCTACGCAAACGAAACGGGCTATACAAAAACGCCTCATCGGTTTTAATACGGTATTGGTAGGAGGAAATTTAAAAGCCAAAGAATTGTTTGATGAGTTGAGGAATGAGAAGAAATCGCAAGGCTTTATTTTTCGCGGATACATCAGCTTAAATGGAGGCAAAGAGGCTATTTTTCAGGATGAACTTTCTTGCCTAGGAAATACCAAAGACATCCGTCAAATTGTGCGTGATGAGCATATCCAAGAAGTGATTTTAGCTATAGAGTCTTCTGAGCATCATCAAATTAACGAAATTCTCAATGAACTGGAAGGCGTGCATGTGCGCGTTCGAATTATTCCTGATTTGTATGATATCATTAGTGGTACGGTAAAAATTAACCATATTCTCGGCCCTGCCTTAATCGAGGTGAAGCGTGAGTTGATGCCCGTTTGGCAAGAATCAACCAAAAGAGGAATGGATATCATGGTTTCGCTTCTCGCGGTTACCCTAGGCTTCCCAGTTCTTGCAGCTATCGCGGTTGCCGTTAAGCTTTCTTCCAAAGGCCCGATGTTGTATCGCCAAGAACGTATTGGTATCAATGGCGTTCCTTTTAGAATCATCAAATTTAGAACCATGCGTATGGATGCAGAAAAAGATGGTCCGCAGCTGGCAAAGGAAAATGATAACCGCGTGACCAAATTGGGCTTCTTCCTGCGTAAAACACGCTTGGATGAATTGCCCCAATTCATTAATGTGCTAAAAGGCGATATGTCGCTCGTTGGACCGCGCCCAGAACGTCAATTTTTCATCGATCAAATCATACAAAAAGCGCCACACTATAAGCTGTTGCAACGTGTTCGTCCGGGAATTACTTCATGGGGACAAGTAAAATACGGCTATGCAGAGAATGTAGATCAAATGGTGGAGCGTCTTAAATTTGATATTCTCTATATTGAAAATATGTCTTTGGCGGTAGATATCAAGATTTTACTCTATACCGTCTTGATAATGATTCAAGGTCGCGGCAAATGAGCTGAACCTTTCTCACAAATAGCTGTTATCCTCTTTACTATGTTTTCACTTTTCAAAAAGAAATCACCCATTGAACGTTTGCAAGCAACTTACGAAGCGTTGATGAAGGAATCGTATCAGATTTCGCATACCGATCGTAAAAAAGCAGATGAACTTTTTTCCAAAGCCGAAGAGATTGCAGCAGAAATTGTTCAGTTAAAAGCGAAGGAATCGTAGTTAGGCCGGGTCAACATCGAATTGCACCCGTACCTGTCTCCATTTTTTTTCTGTATGAAAGTCTTCCAGAATCTTTCTCAAATCCTGCTTAACCTTCAAATGAGATACCTGATCCTTTTCTAATTTTACCAAGAGGCGCCGGATATAGAAATTCCTGATTTTCGACACATAGGGCGTTTCTGGCCCCAAAACACGACTACCCAGCATTGCCTTGCATCGATGCGCTAAATAGGCAGAGGCTTGCTCTAAGAGGGGTAAATCCATGCTCTTGATGCTAATCTCAATGAGCTTGGTGAAAGGGGGATAATTGAATTTCTCTCGATCGGCTATTTCCCCACTAAAAAAGCGGGCATAATCGTGGTTAATCACATCCTCCAATACCGGATGATCCATACGATACGTCTGAATCATTACTTTTCCGCGTTCCTTTCTGCGCCCCGCTCTACCTGCTACTTGGGTAAGCAACTGAAAGGCCCGCTCAAAGGAGCGGAAATGCGGGAAGTTCAATAATTGATCCGCCTGAATGACTCCCACCAAGTTCACACCTTCAAAATCCAATCCTTTGGCGAGCATCTGGGTACCCACCAAAATATCGAGTTCATGGTCTTCAAATTCATGGACAATTCGATGATGCGCATGTTTCCCACGAATACTGCTCTGGTCAAAGCGACTAATCCGGTATTCGGGATGAAGGAGTTTCAGTTCTTCTTCAATCATTTCCGTACCAAAGCCACTCATTTCAAGGTGTTGACTGCCGCAAGTAGGACAGCCTTTTACCGGTCTTTGTGAGTAACCACAGTAGTTACAACGCATTAAGTCGCTCGACTTATAATAGGTCATGGAGATATCGCAGCTGATGCATTTTAAAGTCCAGCCACAGTTATTACAAAGTATGATGGGAACATAGCCTTTGCGGTTTTGGAAGAGGATTACTTGCTTGTTCTGCTTAATGGAGGCATCAACGGCCTCGAGCAAGGGAACAGAAAAGGACTGTTTCATCTTTCCCTTCTTTTTCATTTCGCCCAAATCCACCAATTGAATATCGGGTAGGATGGAATCACCAAAACGATTCATTAGTGTTACCAGACCGTATTTCCCTGTTCGGGCGTTGAAGTAAGATTCAATTGAAGGGGTGGCACTTCCTAGAATAACAGGTGCTTTAAAGAGATGAGCCAATAGAATGGCCGAATCCCTTCCTTGATAGCGCGGTGCTGGATCGTATTGTTTAAAGGAAGGATCATGTTCTTCGTCTATCACTAGCAAACCTAATGCTTGGAAGGGCAAGAAGATGGAAGAGCGGGCCCCAATAACTACGCAGGGTTCGCCAGAGGCTACTTTTTTATAGACTTCCACCCGTTCGTTTTCATTGAAGCGGGAATGACTGATATAGACGTGTTCCTTGAATACGGAGCGCAGCTTTCCAACCAATTGCACGGTTAAGGCAATTTCAGGTAATAGGTATAACACTTGTTCGCCGCGATTTAGGGCTTCGCGGATTAAATCGAAATAAATGAAAGATTTACCACTACCGGTGATTCCGTGGAGCAAAACCACTTCCTTTTCTTCCCATAAGGTTTTGATACGCGTCTTGGCCTCTTGCTGTTCCGTATTCAATACATAAGCCATGCTTTTACTCGATTCGGTATCCAGACGATCAACACGGCGTTCTTCGGAGATAAAGATTTCTTTCTCCAATAATGCTTTAATGGCAGCAGCAGAAATAGTATTAGATTTTTGAAATTGAAGCTTGTCTACCCACTCACGTAATCGACTGACTGACAAGTATTTTAGTACGACATCTGCTTGTTTACTTGCTCTTCTTTCAAGTGAGTTTAGAAGCTCAGATAAAGCCATATCATCCTTAAAGCTTTCTTGAAGTTTGATAAAAGTTTTGAGCTTTGGCCGATACCGTTCTTTCATTTCCTCGCCTGTATAAACCATGTTTTTCAGGTATAGGGATTTGATGAGGGGAAATACGTTTTTGATGCCAGTGAGTTCCTGAACTTCGGTAATGGTCATCACTTCTTTGGCGAGAAGGATTTCCATAATTTTCAATTCTGCATCGCTCAGTGGGGTATTTGTTAAATCTGCTTCTGGGTCTGGAAGCAATTGGGTTTCACTGGCTAGTTTGAGGCCCGCCGGCAATGCAGCATTCATCACATCGCCTAAATTGCATAGATAATAGGAGGCCATCCAGTTCCAGAACTTCAAATGAAGGGGGGCCAATAGCGGCTCTTCATCCAGAATAGAGTGGACGTATTTGGCTTCATACTCTTTGGGTGGTTGATTTTTCAGGTCGAGCACCATGCCGGAGTAGTATTTCTTCTTTCCAAATGGTACCACCACACGCATTCCAATAGCCACCCACTCATTCCATTCTCTTGGAACGCGGTAGGTAAAGGTGTTTGGTAGGGAAAAGGGAAGAATTACTTCAGCAAATAGGGTATCATTCAACGCCTCTTTTTCTTCTTCCTCTTCGAACCACGCTTGCTGCATGAACAAAAATAGAAAAACTTATGCTTTGGCAGACTAAATTCTTATATCCTCTTGCCTTTTTCGAGGTCTATGAGTTTTTTCGGGTATTCAAAGAGTTTGAGTTTGCCTTTTCCAGCCTTAATTAGCTCCCAACGCTGTGAATGAAAGTCGATACGAACCATGCCACAAGTAGGTAAATTATCGATTTCTTCCCCGGTGAAATAGCTCACAGCTAGTGTGAATGCAGGATTATGACCAATGAGCATGACCTTATTTAATCCTGATTCTAAGCCGAGTAATAATTGATGAATCTGCTGTGCATTAGCTCCGTAGAGCGACATATCTATACGGATATTCTTTTCCTCATACCCTAATTCTGGGGCAATAAGGGTGGCTGTTTTAAAGGCGCGTTTTGCGGGACTGCTTATGATGAGTTGCGGCCTTACCTGCTTTTTATGTAAATGCTTGCCCATCACAGGAGCGTCTGTTTTCCCTCTCGTATTAAGAGGACGGTCGATATCAGAGAGCTCCGCATCTTTCCAGCTGGATTTTGCGTGCCGGAGAAGATAAATCTGTTTCATTCGGCGTCTGGTTTGTCTGGATTTTTATAGCGACTCACACCCAATTTACTCATCAAGGAAAAGGCTAGAATCAACCATCCGATGATAAATGCAATTCCGCCTATAGGAGTAATGATGCCCAAAAAACTGAGTCTTTCTCCCAGAACTGCTTGACTCAAGGCCAAAGCATACAGGGAGCCACTGAATAAAATGATGCCAGAGATCAGGAAGATTCCCGACCACTTAATGTGTTTGCGGTGCATCTTCTTGACCAATTGAGAGAGGAAAAGCAATCCCAAGGCATGAATAAAATGGTATTTATTGGCGGTCTCATAGATGGCAGCATCAGGTTGACTAATGCGAGCTTCTAAAGCATGGGCACCAAAAGCGCCTAAGCCTACGGCCAAAGCCAATAAAAGCGAGGCGATGAAGATTAAATTCGTCTGTAGTGAATTCATGTATCCTATTCAAAGATAGCAGAATCTGGATGTGATGCTCAAAAAAAAAATCCCGCTGTGGGGGCGGGATTTTTAAAACACTATTAAAAAGACAAATTAAGAACCACATGCTTCGCAAGCCTCTGGATTATCCAGGGAACAAATGATAAGCGCCATTTTTTCTGCATCAGACATTTCATCTGAAGGCTTAGTATAATCAAGCTTTGGAGCTGCAGGAGCCACCTTCACTTGTGCTTGCGTGGATGAATCTGTTTTTGGAGCTATAGGAGCCACTTTCATTTCAACCTGTTTGGATGAAACCTCTTCGTGCTTTTCATTCTCAGCGGTGGTAACATCCATTATTTTACTTGATTTTGATTTATCAACGGTAAACTGGATGGCGTCTGCAGCTGCTTTACTTCTCAAGTAGTACATGCCTGTTTTGAGTCCTTTTTTCCAAGCATAGAAATGCATGGAAGAAATCTTCGCGAAATTTGGGTTCTCAACGAATAAGTTCAAAGATTGCGATTGATCGATATAGGCGCCTCGATCGGCAGCCATATTGATGAGCGTTTTCTGAGAGATTTCCCAAACGGTTTTGTATAGGTCGCGGATATCTTGTGGGATACGCTCGATTTTTTGAACAGAACCTTTATGGATGATGATGTCTTGTTTCATCTCATCATCCCAAATACCCAACTCAATCAAGTCACTGAGCAAGTGTTTGTTCACGATGATAAACTCACCACTCAATACACGGCGGGTATAGATATTTGAGGTATACGGCTCAAAGCATTCGTTGTTTCCAAGGATTTGAGCAGTCGAAGCCGTTGGCATTGGAGCCAATAGCAATGAATTACGAACTCCTGTTTCAATAATCTCTTTTCGAAGGCCTTCCCAGTCCCAACGTTTGCTCGGTTGAACATTCCAAAGGTCAAATTGGAATTTACCTTCTGAGATTGGAGAACCTTTCCATGTTTCATAGGGGCCATCTTGTTTCGCTAGGTCGCGAGATGCACAGAGTCCTGCATAGTAGATGGTTTCGAAGATGTCTTTATTCAATTGAGCTGCTTCTTCTGAATCGAAAGGCAAACGCATTTTGATAAAGGCATCAGCCAATCCTTGTACACCCAATCCGATTGGTCTATGACGCATATTCGAACGACGTGCTTCTTCGATTGGATAATAGTTCCCATCGATGATACGATTCAAATTCACGGTAGCGATATAGGTGGTATCGTATAAGGTTTGGAAATCGTATTCGCCTTCTTTTACAAATTTAGGAAGGGCCAAAGAAGCCAAGTTACATACTGCTACTTCGTCTGGAGCGGTATACTCAATGATTTCGGTACAAAGGTTAGAGGAGCGGATGGTTCCCAAGTTTTTCTGGTTGCTCTTCTCGTTACACGCGTCTTTGTATAGCATATACGGAGTTCCCGTTTCTATTTGAGATTCAACCACCTGCGCCCATAGTTCACGCGCTTTGATGACTTTTTTCGCACGGCCAGCTTGTTCGTAACTGGTATAGAGGTCTTCAAATACTTCACCATGACTATCTGCAAGGCCTGGAGCTTCATTCGGACAGAACAACGACCATTCGCCGTCGGCTTCCACACGTTTCATAAACAAATCAGGAATCCAAAGGGCATAGAATAAGTCACGAGCGCGCATTTCTTCTTTCCCGTGGTTCTTTTTCAAGTCCAAGAAGTCGAAAATGTCGGCATGCCAAGGTTCGAGGTAGATGGCAAAAGAACCTTTTCTTTTACCGCCGCCTTGATCTACGTAGCGTGCTGTATCATTGAATACACGAAGCATTGGAACAATCCCGTTGCTTTTACCGTTTGTACCACGGATATACGATCCTGTTGCTCGAATATTATGAATACTCAGGCCAATACCGCCCGCTGTTTGGGAGATTTTAGCACATTGTTTTAAGGTTTCATAGATACCATCGATGCTGTCGTTTTGCATGGTTAGCAAGAAGCATGAAGACATCTGAGGTTTAGGGGTACCGGCATTAAAGAGGGTTGGGGTGGCATGCGTAAACCAGCCTTCCGACATGAGGTTGTAAGTTTCGATGGCTTTCTCAATATCTCCTTTATGGATGCCAATGGCAACGCGCATGTACATGTGTTGAGGACGTTCCGCTACTTCTCCGTCGATTCTCAACAAATAACTACGTTCTAGGGTTTTAAATCCGAAATAATCGAAATTATAGTCCCTATCATAAATAATGTTCGAGTCTAAAAGCGCTGCATTATTGATGATGATATCGTATACATCATCCGCAACCAAAGGCGCTTTTTCACCTGTTTTTGGGTTGATATAATTATAGAGCATGTCCATGGTTACGGAGAAGCTCTTCTCGGTGTTCTTGTGCAAATTGGATACGGCAATGCGCGAAGCCAATTGCGCGTAATCAGGGTGCTTCGGTGTTAATGAAGCGGCTGTTTCTGCAGCCAAATTATCTAGTTGGGTGGTGGTTACTCCATCATAGATTCCTGAAATAACTTTTTTAGCAACAATAACGTGGTCAACAAAATTTGAGTCCAAGCCATAGGACAATTTGTTAATCCGAGCGGTGACTTTGTCGAACATCACCGGTTCTTTTCTTCCATCTCTTTTTAGTACGTACATAGCGGTTTTCTGAATATTATAAGGTTCTCAATAGGTTTATTAAAAGTCGGCGTCCATACTAAATTGGCCGGATTCTTTGTCGGTGTTCATCACACCGGCTTTTTGGTATTCTCCAACGCGTTTTTCGAAGAAGTTGGTTTTTCCTTGAAGGGAAATCATCTCCATAAACGAAAATGGGTTGGCGCTGCCATACTCTTTGTCGCAATCAAGCTCCATAAGGAGACGATCCGCCACAAATTCAATGTACTCCTTCATCAGTTCAGCGTTCATTCCGATAAGGCGTACAGGTAAGGCATCTGTTACAAACTCTTTTTCAATCTCCACGGCATCGATAATGATTTGACGCACGCGTTCTTTTGGGAGTTGGTTTGTTAGGTGTTTGGTATAGAGGTGACACGCGAAATCGCAGTGAAGTCCTTCATCACGAGAAATCAACTCATTTGAAAAGCTCAAGCCTGGCATCAATCCACGGTTCTTCAACCAAAAGATAGAGCAGAAACTACCAGAGAAGAAGATTCCTTCAACAGCCGCGAATGCCACAAGGCGCTCAGCAAAAGAAGCGTTTTCAATCCAACGCAATGCCCAGTCTGCTTTCTTTTTAACGCAGTCGAGGGTATCGATAGCGTGGAAAAGCATGTCTTTTTCTTTTGGGTCTTTGATATAGGTATCAATCAACAAAGAATAGGTTTCGCTATGGATATTCTCCATGGCAATTTGAAAGCCGTAGAAGAATTTTGCTTCTGGATATTGTACTTCAGAAACGAAGTTTTCAGCAAGGTTTTCATTTACGATTCCATCACTGGCAGCAAAGAATGCCAATACATGCTTAATGAAGTGCTTCTCGTCGTCGTTTAGCTTGTTTGCCCAATGTTCCAAGTCAGTATGAAGATCAAGCTCCTCAGCGGTCCAGAAACTAGCTTGCGCCTTCTTATAATATTCCCAGATATCAGAATGTTGAATTGGGAAAATTACGAAACGGTCTTTGTTTTCTCTTAAAATTGGTTCCGTCTGCGTATTCATTGCTTGCGTGTTGGTCTCCATTGTACTGTTTTATTATCCTGTAATACTTAAATTATGAGCCCTTTAGACCTAGAAGTTAAAAGGGGACTATTGGGTTATTTAGTGTACTTCAAATTTTCCTCTTTATTACCCATTGTTGCAACGTTCAGTTGTTCACATCTGTGTACAGAGCAGGGGTGAATTTAATTTTTCAACACGAGGTAGTCAGCCACACAAAAGGCTTATGAATATTAAGGTCAAATTACTAACAGAGGCTGTTAGGTAATAATTTCTTAACATACTTGCATCATAAATAAACCTGTGGAGAGGCTTGATTTTACTGGGGTTCTAGCCTGCTTGATGACTGTGTCGTTTTGACTACATCAAAAACGTACCCTAGAGCAAACGAATTCCATCTTATTCCAATGTTTTCGGGAATTTTATCGATGACTTAATAGTCATTATTCATTCCATTTTGCCCAAATACGGAGCTCTGTATGAGTGAAAAAGGATATCCACAAAAAAAGCCTCCAAGTAGATGAAGGCTTTTTATGAAAATGGGGGAATTTGGTCCCGACAGATGTCGGGATTAACTAGTGGATTTTAATGTCTAATGGTCATCATTATTCTTTTCCTTTATCGGCGCCATCGGAGTATTTTTATCAATGATTCCTAATTCACGAACCAGAATATCCTGCAATACTTCAGCGCCCATTTTCTTGGCGATGATACGTTTGTCTTTATCCAATAGATAAATAATTGGCGTGCTATTGATATCGTACAGGGTCCTGAAATTGGTTTCGTTATATATGTCAATCACATTGATCCAATTCAGGTTATTGGCGATGATAAACTGCTTCCACTTTTCGTATTCCTGCTCTACACCTACTGCATATACCTCTACACCATAAGCATGCAAGGAGTCATACATCTTCTTAATAATAGGAATTTCCTTTTTACAATGACTGCAATCTGGATCCCAGAATACCAATACGGTGTATTTTTCTTTGATGCCATGCATAGACTGGTATTTATGCGCTGTATCCTTCATTATTAAATTGGGAGCAATCTTATTACAGCAAAGTGGCGACATTACTTTTTGGCGCTCACGAATACGCGTCATGGTAGTGGTATCTACCCAAAAGGCATCGGGCCATGTATAATAGTTCTCCCACATATGCACTGGCACCGCATCCATACACATATACTGACTGCGTTCATAATTCATGGTAATCCACCAAACGATATAATGGTAGAGTTCCTTTTTGCCTCTAGCTTTCTCTACAAGCATATCCGCTTCCATATTAATGGTATCAGGCAACTGCAAGATCATTTTAGTCATATAACGCTCCAACTTGGCGTGAAAGAAAGGAGTTCTTACCAAACAATCTTCGGTGAAATCAATATTGTCCCAATAATGGGCTTTATAATAGCGGTATTGAAATAGGCTATCCACCGTTCCATCCGGATTCATTGGGGGTTCAGGAACTTCAATATCAATAACGGCCTTTAAAACACGCGCAGTTAGGGAACTTGAATGTTCCTTGATGAGTTGATCTCGGTAGGCTTCGTAATCCACATCCATGACATCCAATTCCTTGCGTAACATGGCGGCCGAGTCTTCGTTACGTGTTCTAAGCTCCATATAGAGCTTGCCCATTTCCTGACGTTTCTTACCTTTTACAAACATGTATTTTTGGTAGTCAGCAAAAAGCGTATTGTCTTCTGAATCCGTCACTTTTAATTCAGCAACTGGGTCATCGTAATTGGTTTCAAGAGTAAAGGTTTGATCCTCTGAATTGACAATAAACTCGAGTACACGCGTATTCCGTTCTCCATTGATGGCGCTATAAATACCACAGGGAAGTGGTTCGGTGCCTTTAAATACAAACCACCCTTTTTTATCAATGCTGGTGGAGTCTTTTAAGTACTCTTTATCACCAAAATAATTTCCGAGAAACAACTTTTGGCCGGTATAGCCCTTCAGTTTTATTCGGATTTCGTAGGATGTTTTGGTCTGAGCTCCACTGTAAAGAGCTGATAATAAGAGTGTAAATGCTAGTAAATTCCTAATCATACGGTCAAATTTAACGGATAATCGGGATTTCCTAATTCAATAATTAAGCCAAGGAGCCTGAGAACTATTTCTTCTATCGATTGTCTGGATTATATGGGAGCCTATCAGCTACAAAGCAAACAGATTTTGCCAATCACTTTAAAGGAGGCATGGGATTTCTTTTCCTCACCTAAGAACCTGCAAACCATTACGCCTGATTATTTGGGATTTCAAATCACGTCGGAATTGGCGGATAAGATGTATGCCGGGCAAATCATTACCTATAAGGTTAAACCTTTGTTTGGGATTTCTTTGTTTTGGATGACGGAAATAACGCATGTAGAGGAGGGGAAATATTTTGTAGACGAACAGCGTTTTGGCCCTTATGCAATGTGGCATCACCAGCACCATTTTAAGGAAGTTGAAGGAGGAGTGGAGATGACGGATATTGTGAATTATAGATTACCCTTAGGTCCATTGGGAAGCATCGCTAATTATCTGTTTGTTCGCAGGCAGTTAAACGAAATTTTCGCCTATCGCCAGCGTTTCTTGGAAGAACATTATGGCAGGGTATAAGCCTGAATGGCAGCAAGTATGGAAGGGAATTAGATTTGATAGAATAGAGCTATGGCAAACTTTAAAGATATCATCGCGTCGCATCCAAAAGTATTGGTAGATTTTTCAGCTGAATGGTGTGGCCCATGTAAAACACTCGGTCCGATCTTGCATCAGGTGAAGGAATCGCTTGGAGAAGAGATTAAAATCGTTAAAATCGACGTAGACAAAAACCCAGAATTAGCCAGTGCTTACCAAGTTAAGGGTGTTCCAACTATGATATTATTCAATGAGGGCAAGCAGGTTTGGCGTCAATCTGGCGTACTTCCAAAGGGACAGATAGAAGATATTATACGCACACACTAATAGACCGAGTAGGCTCAAAGGTATTCCCTATATTTGGCCAAAATTAACACTATGTATTCAGGATTATTACACGCTCATTCAGGTTTGCGCTGGTTGGTACTTGCCGCACTTTTATATGCTATTTATCAGTCCTTTACGGGAAAGAAATCAGGCATGAAGTTTTCAGATGCAAAGATGGCCGGTACCCTTGCCGTATCTTCTATGCATGTGCAGTTCTTGCTGGGTTTAGTTATTTACCTCCAGTCACCTTGGTTCACAATGCTCCAAGAAAAGGGTGGGGCTTTGATGAGTAATTCTGAAGCGCGTTTTTTTGCGGTTGAACATCCAATCATGATGCTTATAGCCGTAATTGTTGTGACCATTGGAAATGTCAAAGCCAAGAAAGCCGTTACCGACGCTGCCGCTTTTCAAAAGCGTTTGGTTTGGTTTAGTATTACCCTACTAATCATTCTCGTTGCTATACCTTGGCCATTCCGCTTTGCGAATGCCGCTTGGTTTTAGCAAATGGAAATCCTTTTGATTTTTATTCTATGAATAGAACGTGAAGGAATGAAAAAGATTTTGAATCTTGCAACTTTATAATTGTTGATACAATGAAAAAACTACTAATTGCTTTTATTGCCATGGCGGGTGTAAGCTCAGCGCAGGCACAACTCGAATTACCAGCACCAAGCCCAGCAGCCTCTGTAACGCAGATGGTTGGCTTAACGGAAGTGAAAATTGAATACAGCACACCAGGAGTAAAAGGACGTGAGATTTTCGGTTCATTGGTGCCGTTCAATGAACTTTGGAGAACAGGAGCCAATATGGCTACCAAAATTAGCTTTAGCCAAGAAGTGACTATTGCCGGAACCAAAGTGCCAGCAGGTACTTATTCGATATTCACCATTCCAGGTGAATCAGAGTGGACCTTCATCATTAATAAAAACTGGAACCAAGGTGGAACCGACAGTTACAAACAAGAAGAAGATGCGGTACGCGTTCAAGTTATACCTCTCACTTGCGCAAGACGTGAGCGTATGAACTTCCAGATTAATGACTTTGATGATAATGGTGGAAATATCGTTTTGGAATGGGCTTCTACCCAAATTACTGTTCCATTTACTACTGCTACGAGCGAGCAGGCCATTAAAGGTATTAATGCTACCTTAAATGGTGCCTGGAGAAACTATGCACGTGCTGCACAATACCTGTATACCAGCGACGGTGATTTGAAAGTAGCTTTAGAATACATTAATACAGCAGACCAAATGAACAAAGATTCTTGGTATGTATTGTGGATCAAAGCGCAAATTCAACATAAATCAGGCGACAAAAAAGGAGCCCTCGTTACAGCGAAAAGAGCCAAAGAATTGGGACTGAAAGACGGTGACGGATTCTTCTGGAAAGGACAGGTTGAGAAAGCCTTGACTGACTGGAAATAATCAGAATAGTAAAATACTTAGATTGCTCTGGAGTCATGGATTCCAGAGCTTTTTTTATGGTCTTTTTGAATCTCTTCTTCTCAAGCGAATATTGAGGGATTCAACCAAGAGGGAGAAGGCCATGGCAAAGTATACATACCCTTTTGGCACATGTACATCGAGGGCCTCAATAATCAGTGTCATACCAATCATAATTAAGAAGGAAAGCGCCAACATTTTCATGGTTGGATTTCTATGGATGAAATTGCTCACTGGGGTAGCAAATACAAACATGATTATCATGGCAGCAACCACGGCAATAATCATAATGCTTACATGATTTGCAAGGCCTACAGCGGTTATAATGGAATCAAATGAAAATACCACATCAAGCACCAGGATTTGCCCCACAACAGAACCAAAACTCACGGGTTTTTTCTTGTCTAAATGCGGACCTTCTTCTCCGTTTTCAATACGCTCGTGAATTTCCATGGTGCTTTTTCCAATAAGAAATAAGCCGCCAATTATCAGGATGATGTCTCTCCAGCTGATTTCGTTTTCAAAAATGGTAAATACGGGATATACCAAGCCGATGATCCAACTGATGGTCATTAAGAGCAAAATCCGAATGAATAATGCCATAAATAAACCTATGCCTCGTGCTCTTTTTTGCTGTTCCTCAGGGAGTTTGCCGGAAACAATGGAAATAAAAATGACATTGTCAATACCCAAGACAATTTCCATCAAGGTCAGAGTTAACAATGAAATCCATGCTGCGCTGGTGCTGAAAAGTTCTATCATAATACTAAGAAAGGCTCAAAAATAAGTTGTTTACGGGGTTTTTAGCAGATGAGCTCTTTGTCTTCCTTCATTGGGGTAACCCTGAATTTCAAAATCGCCTCGATTAATTTTTTCTCCTGGAGAGTAAAAATGCAAATCTAAATCCAGACTTCCATCGGCATTGAAGCGATACAAGACTTGAAAGTGCCGATTATTTACACGGTAATGAAAATGCAACTCATTGTTTTCTAAACTTCCAGGCAAAAGGATTCCATTCTTTTCATCCAATACAATACTAGCTTCTTTTTGTATGATTTGATAGTCCTTTACTGAATTGGAGTCATAGGTCATTTTGAACTGGAACAGGGTGTCGTTTATACAGACAATATTTAGTTGAACGTGCATGCTGTCTTGCCCCATGGTAGTCGGACTTAAATACATGGTTCCAGCATAGTTTCCAGGAACTATTTGTGCAGCAAGAATGATGCTAAAACACATAAAAAGGAGACTCAAAAGGAGATGCTTCATTTTCTTAACTGATTAAATATTAAGGCAGTAATTACGACAATTCCACAACCAATTGGATTAAGCCAAAGGAAGCTGATATCGGTATTCATATAACAGAGTATAACTCCACTTTCTGCGACGAGTGCCGCAGGAAAAACGTCTTTTGCACCTAATCGTTTGATGAAGAATCCACAAATAAAGACCCCTAAGATAGTTCCATAAAAGAGAGAGCCAATAATATTAACGAGCTGAATCAAATTTTCAAATAAGCTAGCACTTAAGGCAAAGGCGATGGCTAATAGGCCCCAGAAAAGTGTAAAAAGCCTAGATGCGCGTACTTGATCTTTATCGCTTCTTTCTTTTGGAGAAAGGCGTTGGTAGAAATCAACCATAGCGGTAGAAGCCAAGGCATTGAGTTCGCCAGCTGTGGATGACATAGCAGCGCTCAGAATAACAGCCAATAGGAGGCCTACAATGCCTGCAGGAAAGAAATGCAAGACGTAGTTGAGAAATACATAGTCGGTGTCCTGGATTTTCTCGGATGGAAGTGCACGCGCCAATAATTGTCTGAATTCTGCTTGCTTGGCCACGCGGACAGTTTGCAAGTTGGAATAAGCAATTTCGTCGTTTTGCTCTATCACAGCGTAGGCAGCCATTTTCTTTTCTTCATCTACTATTCTGAGCTCTTCAGCCATGGTACGAATAGAGTCCGCCTTTTCCGTCTGCAAGGCCCGATCCATCTGCTGTGCGTTAAAATAGGGAGGAACTTCTTGAAACTGATAAAAGGCAAAAAGCATGACCCCAACAAGCAAGATGAAAAACTGCATCGGAATCTTCAATAAGCCATTAAAAAGGAGGCCTAGTTTACTTTGCCTCTGATCGGTTGCCGAGATATAGCGCTGTACCTGCGATTGATCTGTTCCGAAATAGCTCAGCGATAAGAAGAAGCCACCGAGGAGACCTGTCCACAAGGTATAGCGCTCGTTGAGGTCAAAGCTGAGGTCAACAACTTCTAATTTGCCGGCTAGTCCCGCTAAATGCATGGCTTCGCTAAAGCCAACACTGGGTGGAAGTGATTCGATAATGAGGTAAAATGCCAGAAACATCCCGCCAAAAATAACGAGCATTTGCTGCTTCTGTGTGATGCTGACAGCCTTGGTGCCACCACTAACCGTATACAAAATCACCAATAAGCCAATCACAATATTGGTCATTTGTAAGGGCCATCCGAAGAGGGTTGACAATACTATACTTGGAGCAAAAATGGTAATGCCCGCAGCAAATGCTCGGGAAATAAGGAAGAGTCCGGCTGTAAATAGTCGCGTTTTTAGGTCAAAGCGATTTTCCAGGTATTCGTAGGCTGTGAAGACGTTTAATCGGTAATAAATAGGGATGATAAAGGCACAAATCAATATAATGGCCAATGGCAAACCGAAATAGAACTGCACAAAGCCTAAGCCCGATTCATAGCCTTGTCCGGTGGCCGACAAAAAAGTAATGGCGCTGGCTTGGGTAGCCATAACCGAGAGGCCCACAGTTGCCCAATTATCGCTGTTTCCACCCTTTAAAAAGCTATTGAGATTCTCGCTTCGTTTGGTTCGTAAGATGCCATAGATCACGATGAAGCCGAGCGTGAGTAGTAGTACAATCCAATCTAGATGTGCCATTAATACTGCGCGCTTAAGAGGATTCCTAATACAATCTCAGCAGCAAGCACAAGGACTACGGCGATATACCAATATCGCCAGTTATACTTTTTGTTATTTGGTTTTACTTGGCTCATAATCAATTAGATTGCCCAATAAACGATATGCTCCAGGTACGCCTGCTGGTAATTGGCGAAAGAAGGAAATGCCCGTATAAATATAACTCCCATCTCCATAATCAGCGATAATCAAAGATCCATCAAGGTCTTTTTCATCGGTATCGTGTGACTTAAAAACAGGCCGGAAATGAGGGTCGTATGATTCCGCAAAATAGAGTCCGCGTTCTTGCACCCAAAAGTCGAAGTCTGGTGCCTTTAACGCATTCGGCGCATTTAAAACAGGTTCATTCGGATTGATAAATACCATTTCTGCGTCTTCTTCGGTAACGCGTCCTCTTCCAATGGTCATTGGATAGGGAGAAAAATCGTTTTCGCGATTGATTCGACGGCTTGTTATATACTGAACAATCACATTTCCTCCATTTTTAGCAAAGTCATTCACGGCTTTTTGCTGATCATCGGTAATGAGCAGAGTATTATAGGAGCGGATGCCAAATATAAGTACGTCAAATGCCGCTAATTCTTCGTTATTTAATTGGTCTTGGGTGATTTCAATGACTGTATATCCCGCCAATTGCAGGTATTGATTCACTTCATCACCGGCTCCTTGTAGGTAGGCGATTTTTTTCGTGGAAGCTTTTAGATTGACCCCATTAAGTGCCATGTTTGGGACTTCACAATGCTGCAAATGACCGATATGATCATACGTGATATCTGTTACTTGCCGCAAGGTTCCGGTTGATCGAAACTCAATTCTTCCTGGTATTCCTTCTTTCAATAAATCGATATTTAGGGAGAAACGATGCACGGAATCTGTCTGGAATTTAAAGCCTCCTTTTGGCGGCTTACTGCTGGAAAATGGCCCACTTAACTGACTGATAAACTGACTATTAAAAGGAGAGTTGGCCCTTATTATTAAATCCAAATCTTTTGATTTTTGATTAATGAAGAGTAGGTTACTGGAAGGAATCTTAAGGCTTAGTTGTGGCAATATCAAAACCGGATCATAAAGTTCTCCTTTTACGGGGTCCACATGAATATAGGTGAGCGGAACGGCATAAGTGAATGATTCTCCAGCAATATTTAGAACTATATCTACGCAGACATCGTATTCCGTGCCAGGAAATATTCCTCCATCATTCCATGAATTATGGAACATGTTTTCGCCGAGTCCATTTTTAATCCAAGGCATTTGACTGAAAAATGCAGGATCTAATTTGATCTGAACAGCGATTTCTTTGTTTTTCCCGACTTCCAAGTTGCCCGATTCAAAATCAGGGCTATTTACTGAGGATATTCCTAAAGAAGGAGAAATGCCCACAAAATTTACAATTCCATCCAAACGCTGGAGAATCGAAAATTTGGCCTCTAGTTCGGAACCTTGTCCATATTTTAACTTTTCAGCGCTTAAGGTAATTTTTAGTCCAAGGCATTGTTTGATGATTTCATTCACTTGGGCCTCACGGTGACGATTAATAGGAGAGGAGGATTGATTTTTAAAGATTTTTTTAATAATGACAAGATTTGTCAATAATGATGTAATATCTTGATTATCAATATTTTTTAATGATTCATTAAAAGCTATTTCCAATGACTGATTTGAGAAGCTAAATTGACTTAATTCAAAAGGATCGCTTTTAAGTTCAATACGACTATTAATTAATTTGAGGTATTCGATTTGCTCCCCTGCCGGTTGCGAAGAACCAAAACCTTGGCTTTTATGCATGCTCCGACTTCTTCCGGCCATTTCGGTATAAGATTCTCCAAGTAAGGGGTTAAAGCCCCCAACATCGAAAGAATAGAAGCTATCGTTTCCTGCTGCTAGCTCGGGAAGGTCTTTGTTCCACCAAGTGCTCGCGTTATAGAAGATGGCTTTTACTGAATGGGGTTTGACGCCTTTTGAAAAATGTTCTGGAAAGCGTTGTGGGTCAGCGGCTGCCTCGTAGGCTTCTAAAGCGAGGATTGCAGAGGCTGAGTGATGACCGTGGGTTTCATAATATTCTGGTGGAAAACGCGTGATGATATAATCGGGCTGCAGTATCCGAATCACGTAGACCATATCGGAAAGTACGGAGTCGCGGTCCCATTTGGTAAAGGTTTCTTCGGGCGACTTAGAATAACCGAAGTCGAAGGCGCGGGTGAAGAATTGTTCGCCCCCATCTATTCCACGGGCTGCCATGAGTTCATGCGTGCGAATAATGCCCAATTTGACGCCCAGTTCCGTACCTATCAAGTTTTGTCCGCCATCTCCGCGAGTTAGGGATAGATAGGCTGTTCTGAATTTTTTCTCATTCGCCAGCCAGCTAATCATGCGTGTATTTTCATCGTCGGGGTGAGCCGCGACATAAAGAACTGTTCCATTTACGGGTAGCTTGCTGATTTCGTGTTTGATACGGGAAGTGTTCCATTGATCTTGCGCGGAACTTGATACAGTTAAGCCCAATAAAAAGGCAGTCAACAGGTGTATTTTTCTCATCATCATACTTAAAAGGATGCCGAAAATACCTATTCACAGCCAAAGAAAAAACCGCAATCGGTGGGCTGCTAGCTTATAGGCTGACGCTGAGGCCTACACGTACCCATGTCTGAGGCATCGGTACATTGCGAACTTGGAAATACTGGGTTTGGGTGATATTCTCCCATTGCAACCAGGCTGACCAATTCGTGTGATGATAGCGCAAGCGGGTATCTACCACATGTGCTGTTGGATAGCCAATGCGTTCCATATAGCGGTAGTAAATACTTTGACCAATATGAGAAGTATATGCGAGTTCGATAGAAGCAACTATTTGATTTTTAAGGTAATCATACACATACCGACTGGTATTAACGGTTTCAATCCGCGAACTCGTCAGGTAGGTATAGGCAAGTTTTGCTTGTTTTATTAGCGGCGTTTTGAATTTGTAAGTGGCTTGAGCTTCAATGCCATTCGTCTGAGTTCCGATTATATTCATAGCTAGCCAAGTCTTATCGTTCGGATTCTCTTTTTGCCAATCAATCAGAGTTGAGGCATCTCGAAGGAAATAGGACGACTGTAGGAAGAAATTTCCTAATTGAAAAACAAGGCCCGCTTCATAGGTCCAGGCTTCTTCTGGTTTGAGCTTGGCATTTCCCAAAGAGGTGGGTCCGCCATCTGTATAATAGAGATCTGTAAATGTTGGAACGCGATAAGAGCGCCCGATACTCAAATTGGTTTTAAGCATAGAATTAATACGAATCCCTACTTCAGCTCCAGGATAGGCTACCCATCCATATCCAGTGATATAGGAAATATTTGTCCCAATTACCGCATTGAGTGTCTTCTGCTTAGGAAATTGATGCTCCAGAAATACGGCGGCAATACTGCGGTCATGTGTGTCTAATGCGCTGCTCAATATTTGTTCGTTTCGGATATCTATCCCCAAGGAGCTGATTCCATATTTCCACTTTTCATAGATATTGGCGTCAAAAGAATAGACATACGAAACATGCTTGTTTACTCCTCTTTCGGTGCTGTCTCTCCAGAGCCTGAATTCGTCTTGGTGTCGGCGCCAGTTTAGGTTGATTGTTAAATTGGCGAGTTTGGTAAACTGTCCGCTTAAGGTTCCAAAGGCGGCAAGGGTCTCTTCGTATTCTTTGTACTTGGCCACGGGAGGTGTATAGAAATATTGGGCTCCAAAGGCTTTTTGCTGGATTCCGGCTAAGAGTCGAATTTGGCTATGGTTTGAAAGTTGGTAACGCGATTGGTAAAGTCCTTGCAGGTTCGTGAAGTCGCGGTTTTCTTGGTAGCCGGCACTGCTCGAGTATCCCAGCGATAGGCGGTTTCCCCATCCTTTTTTGTTTTCATTCGAAATAGATATCTGCGCATTACCGCTAGCGTATTGTCCTGTGCTTATTTCGGCGTTGATACTTTTCTGGTATTCCTTCTTGGTTACAATATTGACGGCTCCGCTAAATCCGTTCTGTCCGAATATGCGACTCGCGGATCCTCTGAGGATTTCAATACGTTCAATATCCTGAGGCAGGATAGGGATATTCATCATATGATGTCCTGTTTGTGGATCAGAGAATTTAACTCCGTCAATGAGAATAAGGCATTGATCAAAGCTACCGCCGCGAAGGCTTATATCGGCTTGTCCGCCACCTGCGCCGCGTTGTCGAACGTCGAGGCTTGTAACATAGGAGAGCACTTCTTGAACAGAGGTAGATGGCATAGCTGCAATCTCTTTAGAGGTTATGATGGTGATATTCCTCATGGATTCAGAAAACTTCACTGGGAAGCGATTGTCCTGAACCAAAACTTCTCCTAATTCAAAGGTGTCGTTTAATTGCGCCTGTGATGCATTGATTCCCCCAAGCATCAAGGCTAAAATAACTAATGGTCGTTTCATACGGAGCGGCGAAAATAAGCAGGGGAGTCGTTTAGACAAATATTTTACATCCATAACTGTTTTTGATAGCTGTTTCGTGGCTCCTAGTAAGGGATTTTTACACTTTTGTTTAAGGAACAAATTATTAAAAATTATTTTTACTTTAGTATACTTTATATCAATTAGTTATAGTCTTTAATTGAAGTGATTTAATAAGCTAAATTAACCTCTTTGTTCACGCTGTGTGTGTAATTAATTTACAAATGTAAAGCGGTAATTCATTACAATTGTAAAGTTGGCTTTACGATTGTAAATGGATATAAATGCACGGGTTAAAGAGGTGATGGAGTCGTCAGGGATGAGTAAAAGTGATTTAGCACAGCGCTTGGATGTTTCGCTTGCACAGCTGAGTCATATTTCCAGTGGAAGGAATAAGCCAGGCTTAGATATCATACAAAAGCTACTCTTTCAATTTCCAGATATAGCCGCCGATTGGTTGCTAAATGGGACGGGTGATAAATACCGAAATGTTGGTATTTCAGGAGAAATTGATGCTTTATTGCACCAAACAGAACAAAAACTAAGAGAAATGCAGCTCGAATTGAAGGAGCTAGAACTACAAATACGAGAAAAACGCAAGTATGAGAGACATTAATACACCCAATAGCCTCGCCTTGGTGGCCGAATTTCACGAAACCTTTGGTCATCCAGTCCTCCAAACACCCCAAATACCCGATGAAAAACGCTGCAAACTGCGCATTTCGTTGATTCAAGAAGAATTAGATGAGTTATCAGAGGCCATTGCTACTAATGATCTGGTAGCCGTAGCTGATGCTTTGGCGGATATTCAATATGTACTGAGTGGTGCTGTACTCGAATTTGGCCTTCATGGTGCTTTTGATGATCTATTTCATGAAGTACAGCGCTCCAATATGAGTAAGGCCTGTATTGATATAGAAGAGGCGGAGAGGACTGTGGCACATTTTGAGGCGAAAGGACAAGCTGCTTACTATAAGGAAAAAGACGGTAAGTACTTGGTATTTAGAAAAGAAGACAATAAAACACTGAAATCTGTAGCGTATTCACCCGCTGACTTGGAAGGGGTCTTAAATAACCACATGACTAGAAAGTCATAATGATAGCATGGATTCCGTTTACCGTGATTTGTCCCCCAATACAGAGCAGGATAAAGTTCATGAGCCGCATAATTACCTTGCGGAGGTTTGGGCTTAAACGTTCTACAACCTTATCTGAATAACCATAGGACACATAAATGATGGCAGAAACAATAAGCATTGCGATGGCTACGCCAATATAATTACCATAGCGTTCTATTCCTTCTACTTTTGATGATTCTGCACTTAGGGTGAGGGCCGTAGCGATGGTTCCTGGTCCCATGGTTAAGGGAAAAGTAAAGGGGTAGAAGGCTTGATTTTCATAGGTATCACCAACCTCTTCACGAATGTATTCTTTGTTGATAGACTCATTGCTATCTCCCTGACTACTAAGTGACCGCCAGCCCATTGAAAATAAAATGAGTCCACCACATAATTGCACAACAGGAATACTTAAACCGAATAATTTTAAAACATAGAGCCCAATGACGAGCGTAAACAACATTAAAACCAAGGAATTAGCTGCAACTTTTCGTGCTATTTTTCGTCGGGTTTTACTAGGAGCATCTAAGGTAAGATTTAGAAATAGGATGGATGTTCCTATTGGGTTTACTACAGGAAAGAGCGCTGAAAAGGCAATAGGAATAAAGAGTATAATTGGGTCGATTTCCATGAGCGCAAGATAAGAAAGCCCAAACAATTTTGAGAGGTTCTGAGTTTACTAACTTCTGAACTTATCATGAATAAAAACAATACTTCAATTTTTGGTAGTCGTTTTGATAAAAAGGAGTGAATTTTGAAAGCAATGAAACAAAACATGGAGTCCCTTCGACCCAAAAACCTTATATCCAATGCTACAAAAAAATTATTGGCAGTCCTAGAGGAGGAAAAAAAGGATATCTGGCTCTTATACATGTATGCCGTCTTGAGTGGAATACTCAGTTTAACCCTGCCTTTGGGCGTTCAAGCCATCATCACCTACTTGATGGGAGCTTATTTGTCAACTTCCTTGGTATTGCTCATTACATTGGTTATTGGCGGTACTTTTTTTGTTGGTGTTTTACAGCTTTTTCAGCTTAGTATCGTCGAAGTATTGCAGCAGCGACTTTTTATGCGGTCTACCCTCGAATATGCCTTTCGGGTGCCATTATTACGCATTCAAACTAACGGGAAATACCTTTTTCAAGAGTTAGCCAACCGATTTTTTGATACACTCACCCTTCAGAAAGAGGTTCCTAAATTGTTAATGGACCTGTCGGCGGCCTTATTACAGATGCTTTTTGGCTTGATTCTTATTTCTTTCTATCATCCATTCTTTGCCTTTTTTAGCGTTCTGGTATTCTTACTGCTATTTCTATTTTTCCGGATTTCTGGTCCGCGCGGACTATCCTCTAGCCTAGAAGAATCGGAGGAGAAGTATCGCATTGCCTTTTTCCTGCAAAATTTAGGACTCGAATCGAATTGGTTCAAATCGGCCGGTCCTTTTCAAATTGGAATTAATAAGATTGATTCTATGCTTTCTCTCTATTTGGATGCGCGCAAGAGGCATTTCCGTGTTTTGCTCTCTCAATATCAGGTATTAATTATTTTTAAAACCTTAATAATTGGCATCTTATTGATTATAGGCGGGAACCTAGTTTTAGAAGGGCAGATTAATCTTGGTCAGTTTATCGCGGCGGAAATTGTGATCATCTTGATCATGGGTTCGGTAGAAAAGCTTCTTTTAAGTATGGAAGGCATTTATGATGTGCTCACTGCCGTTGAAAAAGTGGCTAAAATACCAGCGCTCGAAATCGATCAACCAGAAGGTTATTCAAATGCCTCAATGCCTGAATTAGTGAAATTTCAAGGAGTAAGGCTTGAACTTGGAAATACGTATATGCTTCCAGACATGGAAATTTCCTTGCATGAATCGATTTATTTTGAGGGGGGGTCAGACATCCATAAAAATGCCCTTCTAACGGCATTATTAGGACATATTCCTGTTTCAAGTGGAAGTATCCGCATCGATGGCTTGGCCATTAGCGAATGGAATTTAATGATTTGGCGTCAGAAGTTAGGGCAAGTAGAACCCGCACGATCGATAGAGAATGTTTCACTTTTTGATTATTTGGAAATCGGAACCGATGCAGGAAAATTGATAAGAGCTCAGTACCTCTGCGATATTTTGGGTATTTCCGAGAGTATGGATGCCTTTGGTTTGGAACTGAGAGATGCACTATACCCAACTTGGTACTTTAATCAGGAAATAAAACTTTGGCAAATCGGACTTTTACGGTCCATACTACTTGGTCAACAGCTATTAATTTTAGATATGGATGCGCTTCCACAGGCCTTGATAAGGGAGATAGATTTTAGCGCGCTGTTTCGAGAATCAGGGCATCATTGGTGGGTATTCTCCAAAGACCAAGCCCTAGGAACTGATTTTAAACGCTATAACTTGAGCATGATGATGATAGAGAAGGGAGGTCATCATGCTTAATTTATCAAAACAGCCGATCAATAAGAATTTTGTTAGGTTTTCACGAAACGCGTATACTGCTAAGGTCATGCAACTCGGCAGTATTCGTCGCTTCAGTCGGGTAATGTTTGGCAATCTCGGCGTTGTATTAATCATGCTCTTTTTACCATGGACCCAAAACGTCTATATGGAAGGGATTCTTACTACGCTTGAGCCAGAAACGCGTCCCCAAGAAATTCAAAGCGTAATTGCAGGAAAAATCGACCATTGGTATGTGCGAGAGGGAATGTTGGTCAATAAAGGCGATACCATTGCCCGGATTACGGAGATTAAGGACCAATACTGGGATCCATTCCTCCTGGAACGCACGGAGGAACAAAGGGAAGCCAAGCGCATGTCTAGGGAAGCCTATAAGAGTAAAATTGACGCCTTAGAAAGTCAGGTCGGCATTTTGCGGAAAAATTTGGTCTTAAAAACGAGGCAGACGGAGCGTAAGATTCAACAGATTCACTATAAACTAAGCGCGGATAGTGCCGCTATCGAATCAGCGCGCACGGATTATTTAAACTTCAAGGCCCAATACGAAAGAGGGGAAGAGCTCTATAAACAAAATTTAATCAGTAAAACCGATATAGAAATTCGTCAGAATAAGATGCAAGGAGCCATGGCGAAATTGAATAAAACGGAGAATGAATTTTCCATCTCTCAAAATGATTTCTTCATTGCGGAAGTAGAATTGAATGGGATAGAGGCTGATTATTTAGAGAAAATATTTAAAACGCAGTCGGAAATTCAGACGGCTGTATCCGATCTTTCGAAAGCCAATGAAGAATTATCCAAGCTGAATAATCTTTATTCAAACTATGTGATTCGGGCGGGGATGTACTTTATTCTGTCGCCTCAAGACGGTCAAATTGTAAAAATTCACCAAGCAGGTTTAGGGGAGAATATCGAAGCTGGAGAATCTTTGGCGAGTATCACTCCCGATGTGATACAAATGGCTGTGGCTTTTTATGTGCAAGCGGTGGACTTGCCATTATTTGAAAGAGGGAGAACTGTACGTATTCAGTTTGATGGATGGCCATCGATTGTGTTTAGCGGATGGCCAGGGACTTCCTTTGGAACCTTTGGTGGAGAAGTGAGGGTGATTGATAATAATATCTCGAAAAACGGTCTATACCGCATTCTGGTATCGCCTGATTCAACGAGCGAAGCCTGGCCTAAGTTAATCGCCATGGGAGGGGGTGCAAAAGGGTATGCGCTCTTAAAGGATGTCCCTGTTTGGTATGAGTTATGGCGTCGCTTAAATGGCTTTCCACCAGAATTTTACAAGATGGAAATGCCAGATGAAAAGATAGGAGGACCTCGGAAATGATTGCATGGGTATTTAGCGTAGGACTCGCAATTAGTGCTCCGAGTGATTCGGTATTGCAAGCAGAGGACTTTGCCAAGCAGGTAGTTAACTATCATCCAAGGGCAAATCAAGCGAACCTTTATGCTGCTTATGCCGATGTTGAATGGCTTAAGGCAAAGTCATTTACCCAGCCAGGGCTAACCATGGACTATGATAGAAAAACCTTCGATGGAAAGAACTACTGGAACCTATTTGGAACACAACTTAGCATACCAACGCTCTATGGGGTGGAATTTTATGGAAATTTTGATCAAAATACCGGGCAGTTTCTGAATGCGGAGCGGAACCTCCCGATGAATGGCTTGTATGCTGGGGGTATCAAAGTTCCTCTGGGAAATGGTCTTTGGCAAAATGAAATACGTTTTTCACGTAATCGAGCGAGATTGTATCAGCAAAATGCTCCGAATCAAACGAAGGCTGAATTAAACGACCTTTTACAAGAGGCGATGTATGCTTATTGGAGTTGGGTAGAAGCCTATAATATTTGGAAAATTAATTTGCAGGCTGCCGAAATTAGTGCCGCACAGTTTGAGGTGGTAAAAACGAGTGCATTATTTGGGGATCGTCCCTTAATCGATACAGTTGAGTCGCATATGCAGTGGCAAAGCCGACTATTAACTGCAAATGAGGCTTCATTACACTACCAAAAACAGAGGGCATATTTACTAACCTTTATATGGGACGAAGGTGTAAAAATCCGCTTTGAATCGAATGGTCTGGTACCGCCTGAGCTCGGTGAGATATCCCTGGTCAACATGGTGGCCGATACTGCAATAGAAGTGAGTAAATGGCGCAGTGAACATCCTGAAATTAGGCAGATTAAAGTATCTCAATCGATTCTAAATGCAGAGCTAAAATACAAGCAGAATCAATTGCTTCCGAAGGCGGAATTGAAGTATAATTTCTTGTACGACCCCAATCAAAGCTTTCAAGCATTGCAGACAATTGGTAGCGATTATTATAAGGCGAGTATAGGAATTGCCTTTCCTATTTTTATGCGAAAAGAACGGGCTGCGTTGCAGTATACCCGACTACAGCAGCAGGAAGTCGAGTGGAAGTTTTTAGATAAGTCGAGGCAACTTACCCAGAAGGTAAATGCCTATTATTTAGATTATGCCTACGGAATTCAAAATGCACAAACACAAACAGGCATAAGCCTTAGCTATGAACAACTATTGAAAGCAGAAGAAATTCGCTTTAGAAATGGAGAAAGTTCGGTGTTCTTGATAAATCAGCGGGAAAATATGTACTTTCAGTCGCAAGTCAAACTAATGGCCTTAGAAGTTAAGTGGCGCCTAGCATTGGTGAATTTGCACCATGCACGAGGTGATTTATATGATAAGCTGAATACAGAATGAAGGTAGCAAACAAAGATGTAATTATTGGTTGGGCGCTTTATGCAGGAGCTTTATTTGCTCTTACCTGGCCTCTTTGGACCTATGGTTTTCCTTTGCTTTATTCGGATAGTGGAACCTATTTATTGGCCGCTAAATGGGGCGGGGTTCCAATAGATCGTCCTTTCGCTTATTCTAAGTTTTTAGTCAGTTTTTCTAATTGGTTTGGTGTTCATGCACTGCCCATCATCCAAGCCTTCATGGTCTTGTTTCTAGGGAAGCGCTTCCTGAATGCCTTCATCCTTAAAGACGCACCGAGTTGGATTGTTCCAAGTATATTTATCCTTCTTTCCATCCTGACCGGCTTACCACATTTGGTCTGCCAGCTGATGCCTGATTTGTTTACTCCCTTTATTTTATTGCTGATTTGGGAGCTTATCCATAAACAAAATAGAGGTGTAAGAAGGCTAAGCTTATGGGTTTTACTGCTTTTTATTATTGCTACGCATACTTCGCATCTCTTATTAGGCTTGGGACTGGTGCCACTAATTATATGCATAGTTTGGGTGCAAAAAAGACGTCTATCATGGCTTCGCTTCGCCTATATCCTTCCGATTCTCATCATTATTCCAACTATCAATATGATAAAGAGCGGCCGCTTTTATTATTCGGATTCATCCAAGGTATTTTTTGTGGCTAGCTTACAGACGGCTGGAGTGCTTAGTCCTTGGTTAGAAAAGCATTGCGGAGAAGATATAGCACCCGTATTTTTATGCGAGAATCAGGAGGTATTGAAAAACATGGAGGGGAACGATGTCCTCTGGGGTTCGGATATTTTGACGGATAGCGCCTGTTTAGCAGATGGAGGCTGGGGATATTGCTGGCGAGTAAGGAACGAAGAATTGTCGCCATTGATGGGTGCTTGGTGGAAAGATTCAGAAACACTTACTGCCTGGTTAAAATACGCTTGGTCGGCCACTTGGGAACAGGCTTTTAATTTTGGAATTGGTATGATTTCGAGTCAGAAAGAAGGTTCTGCGCCTTATTCGGTACTCGAACAGTATTTCCCTGAGGATGCTGCACTCTATCAGAAATCGGATCAATTTGACCATGATTTGTATTTTCATATGCAGACCCAAACACAATGGTGGACTATCTTGTTAAGTATACTGAGCTTCCCAATTTTGATAGTGATTGCTATGAAGAAAGGAATCTGGAAAAAAGAATGGACATCCATGCTTGTTTGCCTGTTTTTATTCTTGCTTGCTAATGCTGCAGTGTGCGGGGTATTATCGAATCCAGTAGATCGCTATCAAGCTAGGGTCATTTGGCTCATTCCTTTTTTCTTATTAGCGTTTTCAATGTCAGTATTTCGCAAGGCATACGTCCATAGGAAGGAAGCATAATACTAAAGATATGAAACAGCTATTTTTACTGCTTTCCTTGGGAAGTCTCCTAGCTTGTCAGGCAAAGCCGACACATGATAAAACAAATAATACAGGGAGTACAGTTGATATGGAAGATTTAGACAGCACAAAATTTGATACCATTACCCTCGGAGCTGGATGCTTCTGGTGTGTAGAAGCCGTTTTTCAAGATTTAAAAGGGGTCAAGTCTGCCGTTTCAGGGTATGCGGGCGGACGTATTTCAAATCCTACTTATAGAGAGGTATGTAGTGGCTTAACGGGTCATGCCGAAGTGATTCAGTTGGTATTTGATAGCAGCGTAATTCGTGTGGATGAAATCCTCGAAGTATTTTGGCAAACCCATGATCCTACTACCTTAAATAGACAAGGAGCGGATGCAGGTACTCAATACCGTTCTGCAGTATTCTATCATAGCGATTATCAAAAGGAGCGTGCTGAGTATTATAAGAAGCGTTTGAATGAAGAGCATGCGTTTAGTGGCCCGATTGTAACCGAAATCACCGCATTCGACGCTTTCTATCCAGCCGACGACTACCACCAAGAATACTATAATAACAATGGCTCTGAGCCTTATTGCCGCATGGTAATTAAGCCAAAAGTAGATAAGGTGAAAAAGATTTTCGGCGATAAGCTGAAGTCAACGGCTCAATAAATCAATCAGCCATAAAAAAGAACAAAAAAAAATCCCGGTTATTAGCCGGGATTTTTTGTTTAAAGCGAGTCGCTTATTTCTTGTTGGTGTCTTTAGAGCCAGGTTTGGCAATACTTCCACGCATATCTGTATCCGCTTGGATATTTCTTAGTTTATAATAATCCATAATACCAAGGTTACCCGCACGAAATGCTTCTGCAATAGCCATTGGAATCTCCGCTTCCGCTTCGATTACTTTGGCTCTTGCTTCTTGTGCTTTGGCTACCATCTCTTGTTCGAGGGCTACGGCCATTGCACGACGCTCTTCCGCTTTTGCTTGGGCAATATTTTTATCGGCCATGGCTTGGTCTGTTTGAAGCACCGCACCAATGTTCTTGCCTATATCTACGTCGGCGATATCAATCGAAAGGATTTCAAAGGCTGTACCTGAGTCAAGTCCTTTCGCCAATACCGTTTTTGAGATACTGTCTGGATTTTCTAAAACTGTTTTGTGTGATGCTGCAGAACCAATGGAGGATACAACTCCTTCACCAACACGGGCTAGGATGGTTTCTTCTCCAGCACCCCCAACGAGGCGTTTGATGTTTGCGCGTACCGTAACGCGGGCCTTGGCAATTAACTGAATCCCATCTTTCGCTACAGCTGTAACAGGAGGGGTGTCAATCACTTTCGGGTTCACACTCATTTGTACCGCTTGGAAAACATCACGTCCGGCCAAGTCGATCGCAGTGGCTGATTTGAAATCCAATTCGATATTGGCTTTGTCGGCAGAAATCAATGCATTGATTACATTGGTTACGTTACCACCAGCGAGGTAATGCGCTTCTAGCTCGTCACGCGTAAGATGCAGTCCGGCTTTGGTCGAGTTGATCATCGCTTTCACAATTATTTGCGGTGGAACGTTTCTAAAGCGCATGAACACCAACTGCAGCAAATTAATTCTTACCTGAGATAATTGGGCAGAGAACCAAAGGCCCAGCGGCACGAAATAAAGGAAGGTAAAGAGGAAAATTATTCCTCCGACCAGAATGATTACTAATGCAATACTATCCATATGTTAGGCTTCAATTTGTTTAACTATTATTTTATTACTTTCAATCGCAATGATTTCGATTTCGCTATGTGGAGAAATCATTTCATGTTTGGCGTGTACTTCAATGAGCTCATTGCCAAAACGGGCATATCCAGAGGGACGTATCGCACCCACCGCAATTCCATGATCACCTAGCGTGACCTTTTCCAAGTCTGATGTATTTACCCGACTATTGATTTCCCCCTTCGGTCCGAAACGGTTCCAGAAAGAAGGACGAAAAAACTGGGCAATTAGCAGGATGGAAGCGATTCCAGAGACCCCACTAAATAATAGGCCTGTGGTTGTGCCATACTCCTTGAAACTGCGATAATCTGCATAAATAACCAAGGCCAATCCTATAAACGCCACAACTCCTCCAGGAATGAAGAAGAGATCGAGAATAATCAGGATTAACCCAATGATAATAAACAGTATTAAGACACTTATACTCATGCAAGTTCTTTAAGGCATGCTTTTACTGCCTCTAAATTAGGGATTTCTCCCGCATTTTCTAGCACTTCAGCGTAGCGCAAGATACCATCTTTATCCACGACAAATGCAGAGCGCTTAGAAACGCCCTTCATTCCTAGGATAAATGTTTCATATAAACTGCCATAATTAGTCGAAACATCTTTATTGAAGTCGGATAGCATGGGCATATTTAATTTTTGTTCTTCCTTGAATTTACCCAAAGTCATTGGGGTGTCTACCGAAATAGCCAATACTTGGGCATCCACGTTTTGGTAGAAGGCTATATCGTCGCGTACTCCACATAATTCTGTGATACAGGTACTTGTGAAGGCGAGTGGAAAGAATAAAAGTACTACATTTTGTCCGCGGAAACCGCTCAGTTTTACTTCGGTTCTAGCTGAATCAAAAAGAGTGAAGTCTGGCGCTATATCACCGGTTTTTAGTGTTGTCATACCTATCGCAATGTTAGTGAAAAGACGGATTAAATGGCCGTTTAATTATAAAATAAGCTTCTAGGGACTTGTTGATGAGTGGATTCTTGTTTCAATTCAAAAAATATCCCAACCAGTAGTGCGCGAATGGTTTATTTCTGATACTTTTGCATCCCTCAAAGGTCGGATGGCCGAGTGGCTAGGCACGGGTCTGCAAAACCCTTTACACCGGTTCGAATCCGGTTCCGACCTCTTTTTTTTCTTCGCACCTTTAAAATACCCAACATTGAAAATTACCTTTTTAGGAACAGGTACCTCACAAGGAGTTCCGGTAATTGGATGTGACTGCGAAGTATGCCAATCCCCAGATTTTCGCGATAATCGCTTGCGTAGCTCCGTCTTAATTCAAGAGGACGATTTAAATATAGTCATTGATTCCGGCCCCGATTTCCGCCAGCAGATGTTGCGTGTGGGTATTCGTCACCTCGACGGACTCGTTTTCACACATAGTCATAAAGACCATATTGCAGGTATGGATGACGTAAGAGGATTTAATTTTATCCAGAAATCACCCGTTGACATTTACTGCAATATCGATACTTTGGCGGCTTTGAAGCGTGAGTTTTACTATGCTTTCGAAGAAAATAAATACCCTGGAGTTCCAGAGTTGAATGTCCATGATATTGAGGCAAATCACGATTTTGATGTAAAAGGACTCCCTTTCACGCCTATACAAGTCTACCATTATAAAATGCCCGTTTTAGGCTTCCGGGTAAAGGACTTCACTTATATTACCGATGCCAACCGTATTCCGGAGGATCAGGTTGAAAAGATCAAAGGTTCGAAGGTTATGGTATTAAATGCCCTACGCCTTACCAATCATATTTCTCATTTCTCTTTAGATCAGGCCATCGCCCTAGCCAAAGACATCGGCGCCGAACGCACCTATTTTATTCATATGAGTCATCAAATAGGTGTTCATGCCCAGATTGAGAAGAATTTACCCGAGGGAATGTTCTTTTCGTATGATGGACTTGAGGTGGAGGCTTAGGCTGAGGTAGAGGTTGAGGTTGCGCGATTTCGAGTTTGAGAGGTTTCGAGACGGCCAGACTAAAAAAAATGGTTGAGAGACTTTTAGATTGTCAGACAATCAGATAGCTAAATAGCCAGACAAAAAGTAGACTGACTTACTGTATTTTTCAGTCACTTCGAGCTTGTCGAGAAGCGGAGAGGCCTTTGATTACATGACTATCCGTTTAAATGCCACTTTACGTTTTTAAGGTAAGCATCGACAAAAGTTGAGTGATCGTGAAACGCTGGATTCAATATCCGAAAGCCTTTATCTTCAGTACTTTTGCGGTCTTCCTTCTTTTCAAACTGAAAGACTATTTGATCCTTCATTGTTTGTTGATATCAGGAAGCGTTTGGGTGAATCTGAGTTTGACGCCTTCAATTCACTTGTGATAGCGCATGCCGATAAAATGCTATCAAAGTCGAAAACGGGTAAAAACAAAACTGATTCGGACACAGACAATGGCGATCACAACCCGAATACGCCAGCAAAGAATAAAGGTACGTTGAAGGTTGATGCGACTGTAGCTGATCAACAAATCACCTTTCCTACTGATCTTAAGATTTTGGCTACAGCAAGACAGGAGACCGAACGCTTAG
>Ga0209491_10000194_pt1 | contig 116795 bp, 89 predicted proteins | sample BON02_FD_187213 | JGI IMG/M metagenome (GOLD analysis project Ga0209491, IMG submission 187213) | Freshwater microbial communities from Lake Bonney liftoff mats and glacier meltwater in Antarctica - BON-02 (SPAdes) (version 2) | ecosystem: Environmental > Aquatic > Freshwater > Ice > Glacier... | reverse complement strand
CTTTGTGCTAAGGTTAACTGCTTATATTTTTTCATGCAAGACAAATTTAGGTTTTTGATCCTAAAATACTTGGGACTAGTCCCAAGTGTTTTAAATTTATCTGTTGCACTTATTACTTGAACTTACACTTGCAGCCTTTTCAAAAAATTAAATTATTATGAATAAGTTATTTCTTACATTACTTTACTTCTCTTTTTGCGTAAGTTTAAATTCTCAAATACAGACCATTTCCACTCAAAAGACCTTTGGCACAGGTTTTAATGAAATTGATTATAATTCCAAGGTTTATGATAATTTTATATATTTATTTGTAACTCCTGAAACAGCTGGAATAAGTCAGGATAAAACCGTTGCTGGATATAATATTCAAGATGGTTGGTTTATAAAAATGGATTTGAATTTTAACGTTATAGAACAATTTGTATATGGCGGAAATTATAATGATAGAGGTATAGATTTTGTGAAATGTGCAAACGGAGATTTTATTTTATTGTTAACGTCTAATTCTGATGTTAGTGGTAATAAAACCTTACCTACATTTGGAATCGGTGATACAGATTACTGGGTTATCCGCATTAATTCTTCTGGTGCAATAGTTTGGCAAAAAACGTATGGAGGAACGGATGAAGAATTAGGATCAGAAATAGTCAAAATAAACGAAAATAAGTTTTTAATTTTTGGAACAAGTCGTTCACCAATTTCAGGGAATAAAACAATTGGGTCTTTTGGACTTTCAGATGGTTATTCCGTATTCATTGATGGACAAGGAAATATTTTACATCAACATGTTTATGGCGGAGATGGTCCAGAGTTCAATGGAAATGTTAGCATAAATTTGAATGAAAATAAAATTGTTTATGGTCTCATAAGTGCTTCATCTATATCTGGTAACAAGACTACTGACAAAAATGGTTTTTTTGACGGATGGGTTTTCACAACTGATACCAATGGAGTACTTATAAATCAAATTAATTTAGGTGGGTTGGCAAATACGTACAATGAAGTATGGGATGTTTCATTTACAGCAAACAACAAAATAGTAGCTTTGCTTGCAGCAGACTATGGTATAGGTGGAAATAAAACACTGAGTGGGAGTGGACAGTCTGATGCATGGTTAGTACAACTCGATTATAATTTGAATATAACCGACCAAAAAGTCTTTTGGGGCAGTTTAAATGAGGCTTGCAATAGCATGTTCCAAAGTAGTAACAAGACGATATTGTCGCTCGTTAGTTACTCAGGAATGGATGGAAATAAAACGGAACCAAATTATGGAAGCTTTGACAACTGGTTCGTTTGTATCGATGACTTAGGAAATATTTTATGGCAAAAAACCGTTGGAGGAAGCGAAGGAGAAAACGCAATGATAGTTTCTGAACCGACAACAAATAATTATATAATCGTCAGTAATACAGTATCACCCATTTCTGGTAATAAAACCGTACCTCTTTATGTTTCAAGCTCTTCTGATTTATGGTTGTTTAAATTAAACTCAACGCTTTCAGTAGAAAGTCTAACATCAGATATTGATTTAACCGTAGCGCCAAATCCGTTCGAAGATGTAGTAAGTTTTTCATGGAAGGACAACCAAGAAAAAGTAATTCTTGAAATTTTAGATTTACAGGGAAAATTAATTGAAAGTCGAATAATATTAAATGATTCAGGTGTTATGTGGTCGCCAGAGAATTTGACTTCGGGTGTTTATTTGTATCAAGTAATTACGGATAATGGAATTGGAACTGGTAGGATTGTGAAAAAGTAGGGTGTTTCGGGAGTAAATTTATCAGTTCCCTCCTCCTTGCACCTTGTTCGGTGTTTTGCTAATTCCCCAATTTGCAAATTGGCCAATTTTCGTTTTTTATTCTCAATTACCTGCACATTTTAACAATATTTCCTTTGTCCAAATTCAACTTTTTCACTAACTTAAGTAGAAGTTAATCTATTACTCACTTAAAAATTAAACTTTTATGCCTACTTCTAAAAAGAGTTCCTTCACACTAAAGGAAAACGAAATTGCCTTGTTTGGTCGTGCTTATGCTCATCCTGCACGAGTGAGAATTCTAACGATTCTTGAGAAAAATGGTTTTGTTCGTAATTGCGACTTGATCCAAAAATTAAAATTAGATAAATCAACAATTCACCATCATTTGAAAAAATTGGAAGATGCTGATTTAATACGAACTGAATTTTATATGAATAGTTTCTATATTTATCGAAATGAGACCGTTCATGGTTATATGTTTGGTTTTAAGCATATTTAATAGACTCTTTTCAACGAACTTTCAACTATTTCAGAATCTCGTTGGGCATTTGGCCAATTCCCCAATTTGCAAATTGTAGAATTGGCCAATTTACTTAAAGCTTTAGTTATAAATGCATTAGCATAGTAACAGCATTCAGTCAAACTATTCTTAAAATTGAAAATCAAACCTTTTCAACTACCCTCTATTCAAATTCTCCCATAAACCTTCGCGCACCATCCCGCAACTCTATTTATATTTGAACCATGTTTCAAGCCAATTTTAATTTAAAACCATTCAACACATTCGGAATTTCAGCTAAATGTCTGTATTTCGGCACTTTTTCGTCCGTTGAAGAGTTGAAGTCCGCTCTCGCAGAAATCAAAAAGTTCAACCTTCCCTTTATGATTCTAGGCGGAGGTAGCAATATTCTGTTGACCAAAGATTACGAAGGAATTGTTCTAAGAAATGAAATCAAAGGTTTTGAAATAATCAGCGAAACAGAAAACGAAGTAATCGTTCGATCAGGTGCTGGAGAATCGTGGCATGAATTCGTGATGAAATGTTTGGAAAACAATTTGGCAGGAATTGAAAATTTATCGCTGATTCCTGGCAGTGTTGGCGCTAGCCCAATGCAGAATATTGGTGCGTATGGTGTAGAGGTAAAAGATGTTTTTCACAGCTTAGAAGCTTTACAAATCGATTCAAGTATAATCCTTTCCTTTGACAAAACAGCATGTGAATTCGGTTATCGTGAGAGTGTTTTTAAACGAAAACTGAAAGATCAATACGTAATCACAAGTGTTGAATTCCGACTTCAAAAAGAAGCAAATGTAAATACTTCTTACGGCGCAATAAATGACGAATTGGAAGCAAAAGGTATTTCAAATCCAACGATTCGCGACGTCAGTAATGCCGTAATCGCCATTCGTCAATCGAAATTACCCGACCCAAAAGAAATTGGAAATGCCGGAAGTTTCTTTAAAAACCCCGTTATTGAAAAATCACATGCTGAAAAAATATTATTGGAATATCCAGACATGCCTAATTATCCTGATAGAACTAGCCCCAATCTAACAAAATTGGCAGCAGGTTGGCTAATCGAAAAAGCAGGTTTCAAAGGGAAACGAATTGAAAATTACGGTGTTCATGCGAAACAAGCGTTAGTCCTTGTTAATTACGGAGGATGCACAGGGAAAAATATTTACGATCTTTCAACCGAAATTCTTGCAACGATAAAAGAGAAATTTGGCGTTGAATTGGAACGCGAAGTGAATATGATTTGAATGGATTTGGGACTTTAGGACAAAAGCCACTTATTTTTTACTAAAGGTTCATTCAATTAAAAATATAGCCTCTTCATAATTATTAATGCCAGCGCAAAACATTTGTTTTACTGTAGCTCGTTTTACATCACTCCATGATTTTAAATAATAAACAATTGACATTTCTGGAGATTTTCCGTACATTATAGGATAAGAACTGTAGGAAACATTTGTTGCTGTATCCAATGTTTGACTATTGAAAGGTCCTGCAAGTTTTATATCTGGAGTATTGGACGCAACATTATTCCAATCACCAAAAACTAAAGTATCATTTGAGGTGTATGTTTTATTAGCTTGTAATTTTATAACAAAATTTACCGTTCCATTCAAATTCACTTCACCAATATCCAAATTTTCATTCTCACCAATCGGGATAAATGTCATTACACTATAAGGAGCGTATAGTATTCCCCAATTTCCGTTTTTTCTATATTTTATCTCGAAATAGCCATTTTCATCTGTGTAAAAATCATTATTTCCATTAATGTCCACACAAAATTTATCACTAAATGAATTATCTCCGCTCAATTTAATCAACTTCGAGGCATAGGGAGTAGTGCAATTTTCCATAAGTCTACCTTTTAGGGTATGATATTTAGCAGAGCTCTTCTTACAATTGACACCCAAAAGTGCTATTGGCAATATGAGAATTAGATATATTTTTAGATTTTTCATGATACTAATCAATAGTTATTATTGCTTCTGAAAAAGTACTTGAACAAAATAAGGCATTCAAAGTAGCCCATGATAAACCAGGTAGATTTGACGATAGGTAGAATGCAAAGTCAAATTTAATAGGTGATGCGTAATTTATTGGATAAGACGAATAACCTTCATTTAACACGGTATCTATAAGTCCAGATTGAAAAGGACCAGGTACTCTTAATTCAGAAAACGCAGACGCACCATTAAAATCACGAAGAATTAAGGTGTCATTTTCGGTATAAGGATTATTGGCTTGCAACTTAATTACAAAATTAAACGTACCTCCCAAATTAACCTCACCAATATCCAACACTTTATTTGAAATGGGTATAAACTTCATAACTGCAATAGGAGCAAACAAAGTGCCTGCTGAGCCGTTAGGTTTGTAAATTATCTCAAAATAGCCATTTTCATCGGTGTACCATTTGTCTTCACCATTCTTACCCACCGAAAATTCGGGTGTAAAACTATTGTCACCCTTTAATTGAATGGACTTGTTAGCGTATGGTGTAGTGCAGTTTACCATAAGTCTACCTTTTAGGGTATGATATTTATCAGATGAGTTGTTTGTAACACTCTTCTTACAATTGACACCCAAAAGTACCATGGGCAATATGAGAATTAGATATATTTTTAGTTTTTTCATGATTTCTAATTTATTGGATGATTAATTTTTGTATTAAACGCTGATTTCCATTACTTACTATCACAAAATACATTCCAGAATGAAAGTTGCTCAAATCAATGGTAATGGAATTTAGTTTCTCTTGTGAAGCAACTAATTGACTATTGAGAATTTTTCCTTTGGCATCAACTATTTCTATGCTTTGTTGCTTACTATTTTCTGTAAACTCATAAGCACAAACCACCAATGTTCCATTGGATGGGTTCGGATACAAGGCAAGTGAATTGCCATTATCTGATGGTGAACGTGTTGTTGGTTCACTATATGAAAGTGGGCGCTTCACGCTAAAGTCTTGCACGCATATATCCATTTGCGTCTCCAAATCGCTCCACAACCCATTTTGTAAAGGATTGGTAAATGAAAAGCCAATACCGGAAGGTGATGCGCTTTGGTTGTGAAAAAACTTAGCACTTGCCTGAGGTGTCATAGCGAAACTTTTCTGTTTGGAATAAATGCCTTGAACAGTAAGAGGTGACCCTCCTGTTGTATAAAAATAATATGGATTTCGCTCATTTACTCGTACATCAAACTGCGCTTGAAAAACTGCGGGTCTGTTTAGGGTAAAGTTTTCAATGTACATTTCTTCATCTCCAATTTCAATATTGAGCAATCCTCTTTTCACATCGCACTGACTTTGGTTAGCTGCATCGTAATAGGCATACCGCTCGTTGTTGTTTGGAGAACAATTAACCGCGTTTAAACCTGTAATATTGAATGCACCTTCGTCTCGATAATCACAGTGCATTTGGTTTCTACCATCAGCATAACCGAGTATTACATCAAAGGGTGTTCTGGACAATTTGGTATTAATATTTTCGGCCTGTATGTTGTGGTTCAGCACTAAATTGAGCCCTTTGCCATAGTCGAGAGAAGACTGAAGTGGAACGAAACCAAAAGCAATATTTTTGTTTCCTAGAGTATATCTCAAATACCCACCTGCTCCAACGCAGTATGGCCTTACATTAAGTGCTGTTTCTGTATCATTGAGTAGTTTAATCGCTATGACACTTATTTTCACTTTAAACCATGATAGTTGAATTATCGGTAAGTATAAATCTAAATTCGTCTTGTATATATTTCCATTTCCACTCGGGTTGGTGCGAAGTGTAAATTCGCCTTTTAAAAGTGGAATGGTCTTACCAAAAATTTTGTAAGTGAGATTCGTCAAATACTGCAATAATATATCATTTGGCGTTCTTATGCTTCCCGTCAAGTTGACACGTTGACCTTCACCATTTATAGCTCCACTGGACAAAGCCATAAGTTTGGCAAATTTTGGGTAGTTACCCATTTGGCTTAACTGATTAAAGAAGTTATTGTGATAAACAGAAGGCAAATAAGCTGATACGTTAGACGAAGGTGATACTTTACCGTCTAAGTGATAGAGTAACATTTGTTTTGCCGCTTGACTTCCGAGAGCAAGATTCGTCACGTTTGTAAAAAGTATTGATCCAGGCAAAAAAGCATTTAGTATTTTAGCATATGCCACTTGTAGACTTAATGGAATATTTGCGCCTTGATGGGGCGAATCATTTGTAATTAACTCTCTTGTTTTGTGCATCAATGGGATCAAATTTTCTTTTCTGTGCTCATTACCCAAATTGTACGTGTTTGGATTTAAACCTAGATAAATTGCATTGCTTAGAACATTATCTTCTACAAAAAAGTCTGTAAAATCACCGTTTTTATATTTGCCCGTCTCCATAAATGTGAGGGTGTAACGGGCAACCAAACCACCCATACTTTCTCCTATAATCACAAATTGCTCGTCACTAAAAGAATAATCATTTTTTAATTTTTCAATTAAATTGACTACATGTAAGGCGTTATAACGGATATCTATTCGGCTATTTTTCCAATCCACCACATAAAAAGAATAGTTGAAATTTCGTAACTCCTCGATGTAGTTGCTGTGTATCCGCTCAGCGTATATCCTGTCGATATTGCGATTTGTACTAGGCAGCATATCTAACAAATCAAACCCTTCTAAATAAATAATAACTTTTCCTTCGTCTACATTACAAGAATGATAAACACCTACATTTATGCCAGGCATTTCAAAAACGGCATCCGCCGTGTTTGATTTTGCTTTACCAACAATATTGATAATTGACTTGGATGATTTAATTAGAAATTTCTCTGCATTAAGAAGTTCAGCAATAATTTCGTACTCACCCATATCTAGATAATCGACGGTGTAATATGCCATAACATTCGGATCAAAATAATGCCAGCCTGAACCATCGCCAAAATCAATTCGGAAGGTTGTTGAGGTATAGAGTCCTGAATTAGTTACGTCACTAAAAAAGAGATAAGGATCAATGCGGTACGTGGGCGAAATATAATTGCAAGATGCCTGCATTGGTGCTACAGCAAAAATATTAGACAACAAATAAGGCCCGTAAGGTCTTGTTTGTACATCGCTCAATACGCTGTTAATAGTGTCAAAATTGAAAAAAGTGTTGGACGTCATTGCATTCGCATCCAAGTAATACCATTCATAATCCATTATTCCTAAGGATATAGTATCATTGTTGCAATTCAAGCCATAGTTTTCAACCTGGGTGTGCGTTTTCAGTGGTAAAGTGTCATGGGCTGAAAAATACATTTCATCGTAAAGTTGCATCCATGTTTCTGCTTCTAATGTACCTGTACTATTGTTTTGGTAAAAGATAGAATCTGATAGTTTCGCAGATCGCTCATACAGAAACAAAACATTGGGCGAAGGAAATGCCACTTGACTAAACATCGTTCTCAATTGTGCATTCGCACTATTTAGATACGGATTTTGAGAATGAGAAGTGTTTCCTATCAAACACGTCAGCGCCAATATATATATATATATATATATACGGGATTTTTTGGGTTTTTTCGTTTAACTTTTTCATCGTATTTGTTTTAAACTTTGTGAAAGATAAGAATCAATTTTTATTCCTCCAAAAAAAAATGTTAAATTTAAAGTGCTTAGCACGAATACCTTGTAAAATCTGGGAATTATGAAAAGAAAGGATTTTATAAAAAAACAACTGTCGAATCACATTTTAAAAAGATAAATATAACCAGAATTGAACCAATAGATAAAAACAAAATCCATCCTCAATCTCACCAACGAGCAATGCGAGCAATCCATCCTCAACCTATCAGCTAGCAAAGCGAGCAATTCATCCTCAATCCATCAGAAAGCAAAGCGCACAATCCATCATCCATCCCATCAACGAGCAAAGCGAGCGATCCAAAATCCATCAGTGACGATTTTTATCGGAACGGTCTATACTCCAATTTACCAGTCTTCTTCCGTTCCTGAAAACTTATTATCGTCATCTAATAATTTCTGCCAATCATAATTGGGATCCTCGGCATCGAAAACAATTGCTTTATATTCTTTAGAATCAATTTCATGACGAGTAATCGTTTCCCCAGTATATTCTTCAATTAATTCTAAGAATTCCGTTTCGATTTTCACATCACAAAAAGAAAGTGCTTGACCGCGATTTGTTCCACGTCCACAACGACCACAGCGGTGAACATAATTTTCTGGCTCTTCGGGTAAATCGTAATTGATAACGTATTTAACCGAAGGAATATCAATACCACGAGCTGCAACATCTGTAGTTACCAAAACTCTAAATTCTCCTTTTCGGAATTTATCCAATGTTTGAAAACGGTCTTTCTGATCCATTCCACCATGAAAGAAAAATGACTCCATTCCTGCTCTACCCAAAGCTGCAACCACACGTTCAGCTCTAACTTTCGTTCGAACAAAAACGATGAACATATCATCTTCATATTCGCGAAGTACATTTTCCAAAAAGAAACGTTTGTCGTCCATTTCAACGAATGCAACAGCGTGGTCAACATTTTTCGCTACTGGGTTTTTCGGTGAAATTTGAATACGAATTGCATCGCGAACGACAGAATAGGCCAACGATTTAATTTTCTTATCAATTGTAGCCGTGAAAAATAAAGTTTGACGTTTCTTCGGGATTTTTAAAACGATATCTTGGATATCTTTCAAGAAGCCCATGTCGAGCATTAAATCGGCTTCGTCTAAAACCAATTGCTCAACGCCTGAAACATCAATATGACCCTGAGAAATTAAATCAAACATACGTCCAGGTGTAGCAACCAACACATCAACTCTTTTGGAGAGTCGCTGAATTTGTTGTTCTTGCTCAACTCCACCGTACAATCCGAATGATTTCACAGTAGTTTCTTTTCCCATTTCTTGAAAAACGGTGTTTATTTGTTGCGCTAATTCACGCGTTGGAACCATTACCAAACAACGAATTCCACTATATCCTTTTCGCTTTTTTCTCTCGAGTTTATCCAAAATAGGAATAACAAAAGCAGCCGTTTTTCCTGTTCCTGTTTGAGCTATTGCCATCACATCTTCACCATCCAAAACATGTGGAATAGTTTTGAATTGAATGTCAGTTGGTTTATTGAACTTCATTCGTTCCAACTGTGTTTTAATCGAATTCGCGATATTATAATCTTGGAATTTCATATTATAAACGAATAGTTAAAAAGTAAAGATGAAAAAAAAGTCGAAATGAAAAATTTTTCATCTCGACTTTTTACTATTCTTTGATTTTCTTATTTTTCTGCTTCTTCTGGAGCTGGAACCAAAATACGTCCACAATGCTCACAAACGATAACTTTGCGTTTCGTAGCGATATCCAATTGACGTTGAGGTGGTATTTTATTGAAACATCCGCCACAAGCGTCACGCTCAACACTAACTACTGCCAAACCGTTTTTAGAATTTTCTCTCAAACGTTCGTATGCAGTAATCAAACGTGCATCGATTTTAGTTTTAGCCGTATCAGATTGCTTTTGTAATTTCTCTTCGTCTTTTTGCGTTTCAGCAACGATCTCATCCAATTCAGCTTTTTTCGTTTTCAAATCCGTTTTACGGAACTCCATTCTTTCCAAGGCTTCATCTAAAATTTCTTTCTTCCCAGAAATACGAATTTTTGCTTCTTTCGATTTTTTATCGTGTAATTTAATTTCTAATTCTTGAAACTCAATTTCTTTTGCTAATGATTCAAATTCACGGTTATTTCTAACCTTTTCTTGCTGCTCTTTGTATTTAGAAATCGCAAACTCAGCATCTTTTACTGCATTTTTACGATCGGAAACCTCAGTATCCATCGTTTTAATCTCCTCTTGCATGTTGGAGATACGCGTTCCTAATCCTTCTAATTCATCTTCCAAATCTTGAACTTCCAAAGGCAATTCACCACGGATTGTTCTGATTCTATCAATCTCAGAATCAATTAATTGTAATTGAAGCAAAGCATCCATTTTGCTTTCTATTGTCATTTCTTTTTTCGTTGCTGTTGCAGCCATTTGTCAAAAGTATTTGATCGGATTCGTATTTATTCCTGTTAAATGAACCGCAAATTTAGGCATTTTTTCCGTCAATAGTTCACCTAATAAATTAGTTGTGAATTGTTCGCTCTCAAAATGCCCTATATCTGCGATAATTATTTCATTCTCGGCATCAAAAAATTCGTGGTATTTAAAGTCGCCGGTTATAAAAACATCTGCTCCTTGATGTTTTGCCTCTTTCAATAAAAAAGAACCAGAACCGCCACAAAGTGCCACTTTCTTAATTGATTTATTTTGCAATGCCGTGTGTCGAATTACCTGGCAATTAAATGTTTTTTTCACAAGGGCTAAAAAATCTTTTTCTTCCATCGGATTTTCTAACTCCCCTATTCTTCCTGCTCCTTCGTCTTGGTTTTGATTGGCAACGGAAAATATTTCATACGCCACTTCTTCGTAAGGATGAGTTTGCATCAATGCCGCAATTACTTTATGTTGAGCGTGAGCTGGTAAAATAACTTCAACCTTCCATTCTTTTTCATGACTTAAAATATGCTGAACACCCTTAATTGGATTTGCTTCTTCATTGGGTAAAAAAGTCCCCATTCCTTCAAAACTAAAGCTGCATTCGGAATAATTCCCAATATATCCAGCGCCCGCTTCATGCATCGCTTTCAAAACTAATTCCTTACTGTTTTCAGGGACATACGTACTGAGCTTCATCAACTTATTGCTGACAGGAGCCAAAATTTTAGAGTTTTGCAAATTAAGCAGAGTCGCCATTTTATGATTCACGCCCAATTTATAATTATCCAAATTGGTATGAATGGCGTACAAAGCAATATTGTTTTGGATTGCTTTAATTACAGTTCGTTCCACATAATTTTTGCCATTCAATTTTTTCAATCCACCAAAAATAATGGGGTGATGAGAGATAATTAAATTACATTTTTTGTCTATCGCTTCTTGAACTGTAGCTTCAACACAATCCAGAGAAATTAACACGCCATTAACCTCATCACTTAGCGAACCGACGAGTAGACCTGAATTATCATAGATTTCTTGACTCGAAAGAGGAGCTAGACTTTCTAAGAAATTAGTGATTTCTTTTACTTGCATAATTTACAATTGATAGGAAAAGCCCAAATTAAATCCAATTGCCGTGGCTTTCTGAATAAATGGCGCGTTTTTACTGAAGGTACTCGGCAATTGAAAACGAACTTCCGGAATAAAATAAATAGACCAATAAGTACTGTATTTATACTGAATGCCCGTATTTACGACGGCACTTAAAACAAATGGGTTAAACAACTGATCCGTACCTTTTCGTTTATCCGTAAAACTTCCTTTTGCATTCACGGAGTTTGTCCAATTTTGCTCCTGCATATATCCCAAAATCATTTGCGGTATAACTCCTCCTCCTATGCTAAATTTCAAATCCTTTCCGTATACGAAATCTACGAGCAACGGCATGGTTACGTAGCGATACGTTGTTGTATACTTAAAAGTCGAATCTCCCCCTAAAAAAGAATACTTTTCGCCGTTTCGCACAAACCCTAAACCAGTTGTAAATCTCACATGATCACTTAAGAATGTTCGAATGCCGATTCCGAATGACCAAAAATTAGCACTGGTTTCATCGGCGCGCTTTCCAATCTCTTCGCCAAATAAATTATTATTCGACTTAATCGACCTAAAAGTATTAGACCAATTTGTATTGAAATACACAGAAGTTAAATTATCTAACTCTCTCTCTGGATGAACTCCAGCTTTTTCAATAATATCTTTTTCAGCCTCTTTTTTAGGTTCTTCTCCACTCACGATTTGCGAGAAGATAAATGGACTTGTTAATAAAGCAAAAACAGCTAGGATATATTTTTGATTTTCCATTATTTTAGGCTTGATAATTGTTACGTATTAGAAACAAATATCGCAAATTTGCAGGACAACTGAAATGAAAATTATGGAAAAGAAGAAAAATAGCTGGTTAAAAAAAATTCTAATGGGCACAGGAATAACTTTTGTGCTTTTAATTGTTGTGATGATTCTTATTCCTTTTTTCTTCACCGACAAAATTAAAGACTTAGTTATCGATGAAGTCAACAAGTCATTAACTGCAACATTAGAAATGGGTGACTTTGAGTTAACTTGGTTCAGCACCTTTCCGAATTTAACAGTTCAATTAATTGACACAAAAATCACTGGAAAAGATGAATTTGACGGAGTTGAATTGATTCATGCGAAAAATATCAAGGCGCAAGTTAAACTTTGGGACATCATTTCTGGCGAGCAGATTTCAATTCAAAATATTTCTTTAGTTCAACCTAAAATAGATGTGCGCATTCTGAAAAACGGCAAAGCAAACTATGATATTACTATTCCAGATTCTCTCCAGAGTCCAGAAGATCTTGAAGAACCATCAAATTTTAAATTGAGTCTTCAGAAATATTCTATCACAGGTGGACAAATTCGATACGATGATCGTGAAGGCGACATGTTTGCTGAGATTTTAAATCTTAATCATGAAGGGAAAGGTGATTTGACGGCGGATATAATTGATTTTGAAACTTTCACTTCGATGGATGAACTCACCTATACCATGGAAGGAATTCCATATTTGACCAAAGTAAAAACAGATGCTGATGTCAATATCTTAATGGAATTCACGGAAAAAACTTCGAAATTTACCATGAAGGAAAATGCATTTAATCTAAATAATTTAAAATTCGGTATTAACGGATTCTATGAAATGTTAGAAGAATATGATAATCTGGATTTATCGCTTGATGCATCAAAAGCCACATTTAAGGATTTCCTTTCTTTGATTCCAACTTTCTATCAGTCTGGATACGAGAGCATGGTTACAAAAGGAAATCTAACAATGAGTGGTTTCGTGAAAGGTAAAATGGATGATAAAAACATGCCCGGTTGGGATTTCGATTTAGCCGTTGAAAATGCACAAATAAAATACCCAGCCGTTCCCGGCTCAATTAATAACATAGCGCTTAAAGCTGGCTCTAAGTTTGTCGGAGGAACAAATATGGATTTAATGACGATTGACATTCCCAAATTCCATGCTGATTTCGTTGGTAACGTAATTGATGCTAACTTAAAAATGCGCAATCCAATGACAGATCCATTAATTGACTCAAGAATTATCGCAAATATAGATTTGTCGACTTTAGGAAAAATAATGCCTTTGGCTGAAGGTGAAAGTTACAATGGGAAACTAGATGCTGATGTTACTCTTAACGGCAGAATGAGCGCTATTGAGAATGAGAAATACGAAGATTTCAAAGCATTAGGAACTGTTGAGATTTCAAAAATGAACTATAAATCTCCAGATTTAACGGAGGCAGTTGAGATTGAAGCTATGCTACTTCGTTTCTCCCCTCAAAACTTAGCTTTAGAGAGCTTAGACGCAAAAATAGGCGCCTCTGATTTCCAGATGAAAGGCACAATTGACAATTATTTAGGCTACGCCATGCGCAACGAACTGTTAAAAGGTAAATTCACATTCAACTCTACCAACCTAGATTTAGATCAACTGATGGGACCAACAACTGAAGTTCCGGCAACAGAAACTGCTCCTGCAACAAGCGAAACAACAGAACCCTTGCTTATTCCTGGTAATATTGATTTCGATTTGATGACAAATATTACCAATTTGAAATACGATGGCATGAACATTAAAAATGTAAATGGCGCCGTTCGAGTTAAAGAAGAAGTTGCTTATTTAGATAACCTCACGATGAATACCATGGGAGGAACAGTTGGCTTGAAAGGAAATTACAATTCAACAAATCCAAATCAACCTAAACTTGATTTCGCTTATGATCTGCAAAATATAGATATTCAAGAATTAGCCGTTAATTTCGTTTCGATTGAAAAGTTAGCCCCGATTGCTAAATATGCCAAAGGGAGTTTCAGTTCTAAGTTTGACATGACGACTTTGCTGCAACCTTCGCTTGAACCAGTATACAGTTCTTTGACTGGTGCTGGAGATTTATTTACAAAATCAGTAACTATCTCTGGCTTCAAACCTTTAGAAAAAATCGGGGAAGCGTTGAAAATGAACAGTCTGTCGAATCAAACGATAAATGATTTAAAAACCTTCTTTAAATTCAAAGATGGCAAGTTGAGTCTTACGCCGTTTGACGTGAAATTAGGCAAGATTGCAACAACTATTTCAGGCTCGTCATCTTTCGAACAAGACATCGATTACGCAGTGTTGATGAATATTCCAAAGGATCAAATTCCAGGAAGCCTTATGAAAGCTGCTGAAGAAGGAATTTCAAAATTGAATACTCTTGCTCCGAAACTTAGTTTAGGTAGTTTGCCCGATTTTATTCCTGTAAAATTAAAAGTCATTGGAAAAATAACTGATCCAAAAGTGACGACAGATTTCAAAGAAGCAATAATGAGAGCTTCAGGAAATATCAAAGAAGACTTGATAAACAAAGGAAAAGAGCTTGTTAAACAAGCAAAAGATTCCGTTAAGACAATCGTAACAGAGAAAGTAAAAGAAGTACGCGAGGATTTGAATGCGAAAAAACAAGGAATTATGGACGATGCTAAAACTCAAGCTGACAAAATTCGAGCTGAAGGAAAAAAACAAGCGGATGCTTCGAGATCATCAGCAAATGCAGAAATTGACAAATTAATGGATGAAGCCGGCTCGAACCCAATTAAGAAAAAAGCAGCAGAATTCGCAGGAAATAAATTAAAAAAAGAGGTGGACGAAAAAGTAAAGAAAATTGAAGACGAAGCAGATAAAAAAGCCAATCAATTAATGTCGACTGCTCAGGTCAAGGCAGATGCGATAAAATAGTTATTCAATTACGAATGGGTTAATTTCAAATTACGAATTGAATTATGATTTATGGAATGGCTTTTCCTCTGGCAATGGTTTTTCCTGCAATTGGATTAGGAATATTGAATTATCTGCACTGGAGAAGACAAGGTTGTAAATCTTGGTCTTTTCTGGTATTGGGAATCATTGGGATTTATGGTTTACTTTATCAGTTTGGGAAGGCTTTTGTGATGTGAATGATTTGAAGTTTTGTTTTAACTAATTTTGATTTAATGCCAAAAGAAAGTAAACAGTAAAATTTACTTTCTTTTGATGTCTGATGACTTTTTTCAATCAGCTTTTAGTGCCAAATAATTAGTAAACATTAAATATTAAATAATTTTAAGGTCTACTAAAATAAAAGTAATATATCTGATGTCTACTTCTTGGTAAACATTAAAATTACACAAAATCAATGTCTGTAAAAAATACCCAATTAATCTAGATCGCACCATTCCGTGGAATGATTTGCCAAAACTACCTGTAGACAAAGAGTTTTACTATACCATAGAGATTTTAGAAAAATTAGTCAGTGCAAAGGATTCTTTGGCAAGACTTTACGGTTGAAGAACAATTATTCCAAATCAAGGATTATTGATCAATTCTATTAGCTTGCAAGAGGCAAAATCGTCTAGCGAAATTGAAAACATATTCACTACAGATGATGAACTCTACAAAGCATACAGCGATAACCAACCGGAACTTACTGGTTCGGTGAAAAAAGTTTTACGCTACAGAGGAGCGTTTTGGGCGGGTTTTGCGTATGTGCAAGAGACTAAAAACTTCGATCTCAATTATTTTATCAAACAATTTCAAATTGTAAAACAAACGGAAGATTCTATCCGTCCGGAGTTTTTAAATACAAGCATAAAACAAGGTGGATCAGGCCCAAACGAAGGGAAAAAAATCTACACACCACAAAAAAAATTCGGTTATCAGCGAAAAACTTGAAAACCTCATTGACTTCCTCAACAATAAAACGGATAAAATAGACCCATTAATAAAAATGGCTATTGCGCATTATCAATTTGAAGCCATCCATCCGTTTCGAGATGGAAACGGTCGGACAGGAAGACTAATGAATCTTCATTTTCTTTGTGCAACTCAACTTTTAGATGTTCCAATCTTATTCATCAGTAAATACATTCTCGAACATAAGAATGAATATTATCAAGGATTAATGAATGTAACAAAACGCGGAGATTGGAAAAACTGAATCTTATTTATGCTCGGTGCTATTAAAACCACCTCATATTTAACCTTGAGAAAAATAAATGAAATTGTCGAAACCAAAGACTCCATTTTGACTTTCTTAAAAAAGGACAAACGCAACTTTAAGAATCCGAAAGCATTAACGTAAATGCTTTTCAATCAAATTTTCACAAAAGTAAATCACCCCGTCGATTCAAGGATTTATGCCGAAAATACAGCCCGAAATTATTTAAATGAATTAGCAAAAAAACAAGTTGTAGAGAAAAAAACTAATCAAGGACATCACTATTATCTCAACACGGAATTGTACCGTATCCTTTCAGAATAAAATCTAATTCAACTTGATTTTTCATGCAAATCAATCTCTCATTCTTCAAGCAGCGCACCGTAAACACATCAAAATTCGTATTTTTGTTAAAATTCTTGTTTCATGAAAACCATAGGTCATCACTTTAAGGCATTAATTTGGACATTGCTGCAATTTAGCAAGGGCAAATATTTGTTGTATTTCATTCCTGGGATACTTTTTGCGTTGGGTTTTTGGTGGCTAGAAAATTGGAGCGAAAGTTTAATTTCTTTAGACGCTACCGTTGAGTATAGGTCGTGTTATTCCAATCTTTGGGAAAAAAGCGTAAGTCAAACTGGGCATTTCTTAAGCTTTATATTTCATAAGCTTGCCATCTTTTTCATCTTAACGCTTCTTTCACCGATTAACACATTTCTTTCCGAGTCCGTAGACACAGATTTAACAGGCAAAACTGTTGGATTTGGTCTTGTACGGTTGGTAAATGACTTTATTCGAATGCTATTTATTGTCATTATTGCCATTTCTTTGGAGTTGCTAATTCTGGGGATTTGGTCACTCATTTCATGGATTTTTGGAGTTCAATTTCTAAATCCCACCGTCTTTTTCATGACAGCCGCCTTCTTTTACGGATTTTCCTTTTATGATTTCAGCTTAGAAAGAAACGAAATAAGTATTATGGGTAGTATTCGTTTCGCTAAAAAGTATTCGTTTCCGACACTTGTTACGGGTATTTTCTTTTCTATACTGCTTCTAATTCCAATTTTGGGTTTGGCATTAGCACCATTTATAATTACGATAGTTTCAACACACGTTTTTCTTACGATAATGGGGAAACTTGATAAACCAATAACCGCTACAGCATGAATCTTTTTACAGAATTTAATCCAACATCCCATGAGCAATGGATAGCCGCAGTTGAAAAAGAACTGAAAGGCCTTCCCTTTGATGGAACGATAACAACAAAAGATGAAATTGAGGGAATCGAATTTTCGAAGTTTGCAGATGTAAGAAATAGTTCTTCCCCAAGCATATCCTTCCAACGCGGCTCAAAATCATTGAACAATGATTGGTTCGTTGGAAAATTAATCGAAGTGAAAGATGAAAAAATTGCGAACCAAGAAGCGCTTGTTGCTTTAAATCAAGGTGCAAATTCATTGACTTTTGTTCTTCATAAAAAAAACATTCTTTGGAATGCCCTTTTTGCTGAAATCAGTTTAGATTTTATTGAAGTTCAATTCAAAACTATTGATGAAGAACAAACTTTAAATCTGAAAGAATCATTCGACAACTTCTCTAAGAAACAACTAATCCTGCTCAACGACATACAAATAGAAAATTCAATTGACAAGTCCTATCACGGTGTTCAATTGGCGATAAATGCTTTTGCTGTTCACCAAGCTGGTGGAAATGCAATTCAAGAAATATCCTTTGCTTTGTCAGCAGGACATAGTGCATTGCATAGACTATTAGAAAGTGGGTTTGCTATAGATGACGCATCAGCCATGCTTCGTTTTGAGATGGGAATTGGCGCCAATTATTTTGTTGAAGTTGCTAAATTTCAAGTTTTCAGAAAGCTTTGGGCAACAGTTATTGAAGCGTACCACCCAAATGAGAATTGCTCTTATTCCTGTTTTATTTATGCCAAAACAGGTTTTGTAAATAAATCATTAAAAGATCCTTACACAAATTTATTGCGTCAAACAACTGAGGAAATGTCGGCTATTTTAGGCGGAGTAAACGAAATTCAGATACAAGCCTTTGACAAATATTCGCAAAGTGCCAATCGGTCATTAAGCGAGCGCATGGCCATAAATATTTCAAACTTACTGAAAGAAGAAAGTTATTTCGACAAAGTGATTGATCCTTTGGGAGGAAGTTACAATTTGGATTTAATTTCAAAAACGATTGAAGAAAAAGCTTGGAGCTTATTTCAAGAAATAGAAATAGTAAATGGAATTGGAACCGAGCAAGGATTATCAATTCTTCAAAAAAAGGTAAACGAAACAGCCGATTTGCGTAAACAAAAAGTGAAAAAAGGAGAAACAATTCTAATTGGAGTCAATAAATTTCCGAACCCTGACGAAAAACCAACTGAATGGTTGGATATATCAGCTTATATGGGATTTGAACCTTTAATCCTTGAAAAAGTATAAAACATGAAAAAAGTAAACTTTCAGGATATAGTACCAAAAGAAATTGAACTAATAAATGCAAAAAGTTTATCTGATTTTGAAACAGCCGAAAAAATTCAATTAAAGAATTTCTATACGAATTCCGATACCCAAAATTTAGACCATCTAAAATTTAGTGCAGGAAAAGCTCCTTATCTTCGTGGGCCATACGCTTCTATGTATGCCATTCGTCCGTGGACTATTCGTCAATATGCAGGATTTTCAACGGCTGAAGAATCAAATGCTTTTTACCGAAAAAATCTTGCGGCTGGGCAAAAAGGTCTCTCTGTTGCCTTTGATTTGGCAACGCACCGCGGTTACGACTCAGATCACGAGCGTGTGCAAGGAGATGTTGGAAAAGCAGGGGTCGCTATTGACAGTGTTGAAGATATGAAAATACTGTTCGACCAAATTCCTTTGGATGAAATGTCTGTTTCCATGACTATGAACGGCGCCGTGATTCCGATTATGGCCTTCTATATTGTAGCGGCTGAGGAACAAGGAGTTGATAAAAGCAAACTTTCAGGAACCATACAAAATGATATTTTGAAAGAGTTTATGGTGCGCAATACGTATATCTATCCGCCAGCTCCATCTATGAAAATTATTGCGGATATTTTCGAATATGCTGCTAAGAACATGCCGAAATTCAATTCCATATCTATCTCTGGTTACCACATGCAAGAAGCAGGTGCCACAGCCGCTATCGAATTGGCTTATACACTGGCCGATGGTTTGGAATATCTTCGAGCAGGAATTAAAGCAGGAATGGCAATTGACGAATTCGCGCCTAGACTTAGTTTCTTTTGGGCAATTGGAATGAATCACCACATGGAAATAGCCAAAATGAGAGCTGGGCGATTGATTTGGGCGAAATTGGTAAAACAATTTAATCCACAAAATGAAAAATCTATGGCTTTGCGCACACATTGTCAGACCTCAGGTTGGTCATTAACCGAACAAGATCCATTCAACAACGTAGCAAGAACAGCCATAGAAGCTCTGTCAGCAGTATTAGGAGGAACACAATCATTGCACACCAACGCATTGGATGAGGCGATTGCTTTACCCACGGATTTTTCCGCACGAATTGCACGAAACACGCAAATTTATCTTCAAGAGGAAATAGGAATTACAAACTTCATTGATCCATATGGCGGCAGTTTTTACATCGAAACACTTACCGACCAACTCGTTGAGGAAGCTTGGAAACTGATTCAAGAAGTAGAGGAATTAGGCGGAATGGCAAAAGCAATCGAATCAGGAGTTCCGAAAATGCACATCGAAGAGGCTGCCGCACGAAAACAAGCAAAAATTGATGCCAACAAAGATATTATTGTAGGTGTCAACCGTTACGAAATTGAAGAAGAATCTGAAATCGAAATTCGGGATGTCGATAACACTGCGGTTCGTGATTCGCAGATAGAACGATTAAAAAATATTCGCGCTGAACGCAACGAACCTGAAACGCTGTCAGCTTTATTGGCTTTAGAAAAAGCCGCCGCATCCAATGAAGGCAATTTGTTGGAATTGGCCATAACTTGCGCTAGAAAAAGAGCGTCACTTGGCGAAATCACATCTGCTATGGAAAAGACTTTCGGTCGCTATAAAGCAACTATTCGTTCCATAAGTGGTGTTTATTCCTCAGAAGCTATGAAAGACATCGATTTCGCAAAAGCGCGAGAATTAGCGGAGAACTTCAGTCAACTTGAAGGTCGCCGACCGAGAATTATGGTTGCCAAAATGGGCCAAGATGGTCACGATAGAGGAGCAAAAGTAATTGCGACAAGTTTCGCAGACATTGGATTTGATGTTGATATTGGTCCTTTGTTTCAAACACCAAAAGAAGCAGCAAAGCAGGCAATAGAAAACGATGTACACATTTTAGGAGTTTCTTCACTAGCGGCCGGTCACAAAACTTTGGTTCCTCAAGTTATTGCGGAATTGAAAGCTCTAGGACGAGAAGATATTATGGTAATTGCCGGAGGAGTTATTCCGAAACAAGATTACGACTTTTTGTACGATGCAGGCGTATTCGGTATTTTTGGTCCAGGCACGAAAATTTCTAAGGCTGCAATCGAGATTCTCAACTTATTAATTGAAAGTACTTCAGAATGAATCTAACACAGAATTTTCACGCAGAAAGTCAGCTTGGTATAACTTGTATGTAAGAGCTTGCTTCTATCAACTTATATATATACTTTTGAAATATAGAGTTTCGGCATGAAGTTTGGGTTGTGTCGAATAATTAGTAAAAACAAACAAATTATGAAATTATTTTTTGCCACAACTTTTGGACTTTTCTTTGCTTTGAGCGCCATCGCTCAAGCACCAGATTTTGACGATTTAAAGATCTTATATGCCGATGCTAACTACGAAAAACTAGTAAGTCAATGTGAAAAATACTCAGGCAAGGATAATACAAAAAAAAATCCAAATGTCTATATGTGGATGGCCAAAGGATATTTCAAAATATCTGTTTCTGGTGAGGCTGATGACGACTTTAAAAATTCGTTTAAAGACGCCATCGGTGCGTTAAGCAAAGCCATTAAATATGATTTCGACGGCAGTAGTCAAACCGAACACGAAGAGTTTGTGAATAAATTCGCCCTAGCCTGTGTAGAAAGAATTTTAAATGACGTTGGGGCTGAAGATTATCGAAAAGCTTATGGATGGAATATCAAGTACTTAAAAATCTCTCAGAATCCCATTGGAGCATACTATATGGAAGGTGCATGTAAATTCCGAAACTCTGACAAAGGCGGTGCAAACAACTCGTGGAGAGAAGCTGAAAATATGATAAAAACTGTCACCAGCATAAAAGGTTGGTTGAATGCTGATGTTTTGATTTTCAAACAAGGAGTGATTCAAACTGCAGAATGTTATGTTTCAAGTCGACAAGTCGACAAAGCAAGAGAATTGCTTAATAAAGTTGCGCCTTGGTTTGAAGGTGATGATGAATTTAAAATGGAATACGATAAAATTGTAAATTAATACAAACTCAATATTTACCAAGGCTGTTCATTTAAACAGCCTTTTTTGTTAAATAGAATCCATGAATCGTTGCAACACCATTTGAATTATTCTTTTGTTGACTTCTTTGCTAAATGCCCCATATACTTTCAATTCATTTCTCGTAAATTGACCAATAATTATTCCAAGAAGAATATCTCTCAAATGCGGTTGACTTATGAAAGCTTTTAACTGCGATTCTAAAATACCGCGGTTAACATTGTTCCTAATTGTAGCGTCAACGTTTCTTTGTTGTAATAGTAAATCGACAAGTAAATTGTGTTGTAATTTTAATATTGGGCGCAAGGTTTCATTTTGAAAATTTTCTAATTCTCGGGAAGTATCAAATTTTTCCAAATAAAGTTCAGGACGCAACTTTTCCATTGCCTCTTCATCACGATCTGTATTGTATTGTATCATAAGAAAATTTATAAAAAAACCCATGCAGTGGGATTTCTGAAACCTCAGAAAACAGGTTTAGGGTTGCCGAAAATCTTTGTAATCCACTGAAAGGAAATTCCTTTACGACGAATCGCTTGTGGCCCGCCATTGATAACCTGAGACGCCCCTTAATGTCAAAATTGTTAAGCTTCAAATAAGCTGCATGGGCATTCGTAAAACGAACTTCGGCCAAAATACACGCGTAGTGCTTTACCGATATGTAAAGGTCGAAATTTTCAAAGACTTTTAAAAGGATTTATAGGAAAATTGAGGAAATAAGTTTGTATTGGCTAAATTCGCACAAATGAATTGAATATGACTGGCATACTTAAGAAAATTGCGTACAAAATTTTACCCGAAAATACCTTTCTACAACTCTTACACAATGGTTTTTATTTCTTGTATTCATTTGGCTTTCTAAAAAATAAAACTTCTTTCAAATACCACTATGCCATTAAAAACTGGATTAAACCAACAGACTATGTAGTAGATATAGGCGCTAATTTGGGCTATTTCGCGAAAACTTTTGCCCGTTTGACTCCGCAAGGCAAATTAACGTGCATTGAGCCGATTCCAGCATTTTACGCCATACTATCGAGAAATCTAAAAACATTCCCACAAGTAATGATAATAAATACTGCACTTGGTAAAGAAGATGGTTTTACCAAAATGGTTTTACCAAAAGATAATGGTGTTTTGCGAACGGGATTACCCCATGTTATTGCTGAAGGTGAAGAAATAGGTGAAGGCGTTGAAGTCGATGTGAAAATTACAGGCACAAAAAAACTCTTTCAATCTTTTAGTAGAATTGATTATATAAAGTGTGACATTGAAGGCTTTGAATGGGTAGTTTTTCAAGAGTTGGGGGAAGTACTTGCGGAACAAAAACCAACAGTGCAAATTGAACTTAGCGAAGAGAATATTGGTAATCTAACACCTTTCTTTCAAACATTGGGATACGTGCAATACGGGATTGTTAATTTTAAGTTAGTAAAAGACCAAATACCACAAAAGGAAGCCGGCGACTTCCTTTTTATTCATTCTTCAAAAGAAGCGCATTTTAAAAACTTTGACTCGTTAAAAAGAAATGAAACAGACCATTAAAGAGGAGTCCGTTTTTTACCATCCTCTAAATTTCTAGAAATCTCAAAATTTGTGATCTTGGTTTTTAACTCATCAATTTCCTTGTTCTTCAGTCTAAATTTCCGATAATCGAAAATTGACGCTAGAGCAAATCCAATAAACACGCACAGTATAATTATTATTGTCAGCGGCAGTTTCATCTTGAAAAAGACGAGAACAACTTCTGTCATCTCCCAATTTCGAACTGCAAAAATCACGGCGAGAAGTCCGAGGATTATTTTTAATACCAATTTGGTTTTTTGAGCCGAACTCAAATCATTCCAATACTCTTTCATTTATGACTTATTTTGTTTCTCAATATACAAATTTTAGGTAAAAAATGAAATAAGCAACAATAAACAAAAGATTATGTTGAACCTTGGTTAACGAATTATCCACCTCAACGTTTTTTTGAATGATCCATCAGATAAACGGACTAGATATTCGCCGATAGACAATTTTGGCAAGCGGTTGAATCCATTTTCATTGGTATTTAATTCATCGACTTTGTTCCCTTTTAAATCAAAAATATCTATTCTCCCTTGGTAAGTAGAATACAAAATTGAAAAATCTTCAGATGGGTTAGGGTAAATAATAAGCTCATCATTCAACTGAATATTTAACTGAAACAGATCACTAGTTCGAGATAAGTCTTCGTACAATCCGCTTGTAAAATAGGCAGTTTTATTTATGCTAAAACTAGATATTCCCCGCCAGCCTTGTAAAGGGAAATCTGGTAAAACTGTCCATTTACCATTCAAGGAAAATTGATAAAAATCTTTATAGAAAACATTTTGATTGCCCCATCCTCCTCCAACAATTCCGTATTTTCCAATTTTCTCAACACCTACATAACCTCTTGCTTCCCCAGGGAAATCGTCAATTGTTGACCATAAATCTTCTCTTGGATCGTATTTATAAAATTTCTTAGAAAACTGAAGTGGATTCAAAGTCATTCCTGTTCCTGCGAAACAATCTTCACCCAAACAAAAACCGTGTACCTCACGAATTTCACCCTCAGGATAAGCGCTTATTGCCGTCCATTGATCGCTACTTGGATTGTATTTCCAACAATCTGAAACTGTTGGCCCGTTCTCAGTTGCTCCTGTTCCAAGAAAACCAAAATCAAGTGTGGTAAATGTAAAAAAAGACCACCTCGCTTCACCTGGGAAATCACCTAACTGAATCCATTCGTTTGTTGATGGATTGTATTTCCAAACATCTTTTAAAGCTTCGTTCGATGACGAATAGCCTCCAATCAAATAAGCCATATTGTTCACAACAAATACACCTGCATACTGCCTTGCTACTCCAGGAAAGGGATTTACTTCTTTCCAAGAATTCGAAATTGGCGTATACTGGAATAATTTATTGCTTTCAGAAAATCCATTTTGATTTCCCGTTACGATATAGCCAAAACCATTTATAGAAAACGAAACTCCATCATCGCGACCTGGAGATGGAACAGCAGAAAGTTGCTCCCAATTTTGACTATAAATGAGGAATTGAATAGAAAAAAATAGTGCTGAAAAGATTAGTTTCATGTCAACAAGTAAGGTAAAAAAAATGCATATCGTTTATTCCAGACAATATTATGTTAAATCTTTTTTATCTGGAGAAGTAATAATATGAATATCGCGCTGCGGGAATGGTATAGAAATTCCCTCTTTTTTCAAGCGCGCGTGTATCGCACGTCTTAAATCTGACTTTAGATTTTCAACATTGAAGGGATCTTTTGTCCAAAAAATTAGTTGAAAATCCAAAGAAGAGTTACCAAAGTTTATAAACCGGACAAAGGATTTGGGTTTATCTTCAACCTCGTTATTTTCATCCATCACCTCTTGAAGGCAGGAAATTACAAATTCCACATCCGTATGATATGCTACACCAATGTCGACCAGAAACCTTACACTATCTGCATTGTGACTCCAATTGATAACTTTTTCTGAAACGAATTTACTGTTTGGGACAATTACAACAACATTATCTCTTGTTATGATTTCAGAACTTCTTAAATTAATTTGAGTGACACGACCTATTGTTCCATCATCATCCTGAACAACATCACCAATCTTTATTGTTCCTTCAAAAAGCAAGAAGAGGCCTGAAACTAGATCTGCAAATATCTGTTGTAATCCAAAACCAATCCCAACTAATAGCGCTGCAGAAGCACCTAAAAGAATAGAAACGCTAAAACCTAGAACCTCAATAAATAGTAGGAATGATATTACCCAAACAAAATATTTGACAATCAAATAAATGGAATGCCGTCTTTTTTTATCAACTTGACTTAATAATAATCTTGGATTTTCAACTAGTCGTTTAACAGACCAAAGCACAAGGCTCGTCACTAAAATAACCAATGTACCCAATAAAACATTCCATACTTGAAATGACTTCGAACCTAAATGCAGTAATTCATAATTAAAAAAATCATTCCAACTCATTTAACAAATTTGCACATTTTGAATTGATTATTCGTGAAAATAGGCTCTACAAAGTATAAATTCGGATTAATTCTCTAAATTTGGCTTTCAAAAAAGAGAACAATGGCAAATACTTCAGATATTAAAAATGGCTTGTGCATCAAGTTCAACGGCAAGCTTTGTCAAATTATTGAATTTCAGCATGTAAAGCCTGGAAAAGGTCCTGCTTTTGTGCGTACCAAAATGAGACAAATCGAAACGGGTAAAGTTTTGGATAACACTTTCTCTGCGGGTCACAAAATTGAAACGGTACGTATCGAAAATCGTGAATATCAATATCTGTATGAAGAAGCAGAGTTTTTTATTTTCATGAACAATGAAAATTTTGAGCAAGTTAGTATTTCAAAAACTATGGTTGAAAAACCTGAATTTTTAGTTGAAGGAATGACTTGTAATATTCTTTTCCACGCAGAAGAAGAATTACCTTTAGTAGTTGAACTCCCAATGCACATTATCTCTGAAGTTACCTATACAGAACCCGGAATAAAAGGCGATACAGCGACGAACACAATGAAACCCGCCACAATATCTACCGGTGCTGAAGTTCGTGTTCCTTTGTTTATTGACAACGGTGAAATCATTAAAATCGATACGCGAACAGGCATGTATGTAGAGCGTGTGAAAAGCTAAAAAAATAAATTATTTAAAAGCCTAATTTCGAATTAAAATTAGGCTTTTTTGTTTTGTAAATATTTGGTTCTCGCTTCAACATAAACGAAGATTAATCACGATTTAATGACGTAAATTTTACTTTTCGTTAATTTCAACGGCATAGCAACAATTCATTCTAAATAGAATTTAGTTAGGAGAAAAAACACCTAACAAGTCTCAAAAAAATACATCTAGAAATTCTATTTTAGATAAAAAACGAAATCGATTGTATCAATCGACAACGACGCCATACAGATCATAGTGATCGGCTGAAGTAATTTCTATATCGGCATAATCTCCAATACGAACGTATGTATTCTCTTTTTTTACGAGAACTTCATTGTCCACTTCTGGTGAATCAAATTCTGTTCGACCGATGAAATATTCTCCCTCTGTCCTATCGAAAAGTACTTTGAATGTCTTTCCAACTTTTTCTTGATTCAAAGAATAGGAAATATCAGACTGCAAGGCCATAATTTTATCTGCTCTATCTTTCTTTACTTTTTCTGGAACGTCATCGTCGAAATTATGAGCGTGGGTATTTTCTTCGTGTGAATAAGTAAATATTCCCAAACGCTCGAAACGCATTTTTTCAACGAATTCATACATTTCTTGAAAATCTTGTTCTGTTTCCCCGGGATAGCCAGCGATTAAAGTCGTTCGAACTGCAATTCCGGGAACTTTTGCGCGAATATCATTTACCAAAGCTTCCGTTTTCTCTCTCGTAATTCCGCGACGCATAGCTTTCAACATATTCGTTGAACCATGCTGCAAAGGCATATCTAGATAGTTACAGATATTCGGTTTGCGATTCATTACTTCCAAAACATCCATTGGGAATCCAGCCGGGAAAGCGTAATGCAGACGTATCCAGTCAATTCCTTCAACTTCAGATAATTGCTCTAATAACTCAGCTAAAGCGCGTTTCTTGTAGATATCTAAACCGTAATAGGTTAAATCTTGTGCGATAAGCATCAACTCTTTAACACCTTTCGCTGCTAAACTTTTAGCTTGCTTTACCAAATCTTCGATAGGCGTGGAAATATGTTTCCCTCTCATCAAAGGAATAGCGCAAAAAGAACAAGGTCGATCACAGCCTTCTGCAATTTTGAAATAGGCAAAGTGGTTCGGTGTTGTCAATAGACGTTCACCAACGAGTTCGTGTTTATAGTCTGCTTTCAAGGTTTTCAATAACCGTGGCAAATCGCGTGTTCCAAAAAAAGCATCTACTTCTGGAATTTCTTTTTCTAAATCATCTTTATAACGCTCAGATAAACAACCTGTAACATAAACTTTATGAACAAATCCAGCCGCTTTGGCTTGTGCGTATTGAACTATCGTATTGATAGATTCTTCTTTCGCATTGTCAATAAATCCACAGGTATTAATGATTACAATTTCGGCATCATCACTCGTCGATTCATGCTCAACGTCGAAATTATTGGCTTTTAATTGCGCCATCATGACTTCGGAGTCAAAAATATTCTTGGAACATCCTAAAGTTACGACATTTACCTTATTTTTCTTGAGCGTTCTTGCTTTCATTCCGCAAAGATACGGAAATTGAATTGAGATAATGAAGATGAAAGTTTATGAAATCGTTTCTTCGTCGTCATCAAGACTTTCATCCCACCTTTCAACTCGCTGTACACCTTCCACTATCTCAAATTTAGACATGAGTTCCTTGAGGTGTTTCGTATCGTAAACTAGAACTTTTAATTTACCTTCAAAAATACCGTCTTCCATTTCAAATGAAATTGACTTCATATTTACGCTCAACTGATTAGAAACAATTTCTGTTAGTTTATTGACCAAACCAACACTGTCGAATCCACGCAAGCGAATGCTTGCTATTCTCTCTGTAAATTGCTCTCCTTTCCATCTCGCTTTTATACAACGATAAGCCATTTTAGACTGCAAGTGTTCTGCATTTGGACAATTATTACGGTGCACTTTTATCCCTTCATTGATTGTAATAAAGCCGAAAACTCTGTCTCCCGGTATTGGATTACAGCATTTCGCCATACGGTAATCAATATTTTTAAAATCATCTCCGATGATAATTGTATCTTTCTTTTGATCTATACTTGTCTTCGAACTAACTTTTTTCTTTGGAATAATAGGAGCTTTTTTCTCCAATTGTAACATTCCATTATTATTTTCTATTTCACGCAAACGAGATAAATCAATTTTCCCTTTTGCGATTTTGAAATACAATTCTGTTGCGGTAGTTTGCACATAAAATCTTTCTAGAATACTAATATTTTCTGAGTTGAATCGAATATTGTGTTGTTTGAATTTGCGCTCTAAAATTTCTTTTCCATCTTGTGCTATAACTTTACGATCATCATTTAATGACGATTTAATCTTCTGCTTTGCTCGTGCAGTTGTCACAAAACGCAGCCATTCCTCATTTGGACGTTGTTTAGATGAAGTTATAATTTCCAACTGATCGCCACTTTCCAATTGATGCGACAAAGGAACCAAACGATTATTGACTTTAGCACCAATACATCGATCGCCTATATCCGTATGAATATCATATGCAAAATCTAGAATTGTTGAGTTCACGGGCAAAACACGAAGTTCTCCTTTCGGTGTGAACACATAAATTTCTTCTGCAAATAAATTCATTTTAAAATCGTCCACGAAATCCAATGCATTGCCATTCGGACTATCCATCAAATCCCGAATTTCAGCCACCCAACGATCAAATTTGCTATCGTTATTGTTAGCTTCCTTGTATTTGTAATGCGCCGCTAATCCTTTTTCAGCAATTTCATCCATTCTTTTAGAACGAATTTGAACTTCTACCCATTTTCCTGAGGGCGACATTACCGTTGTATGGAGTGATTCATAACCATTGGCGCGTGGCGTCGAAATCCAATCGCGCAAACGATCTGGACTTGGCTGATAGAAATCTGTTACAATGGAATACAAACGCCAACAATCTGCTTTCTCCATATGTGATTCTGACTCCACAATTATGCGAATCGCGAATAAATCGTATACTTCTTCAAAAGGAATCTCCTTGTTCAACATTTTTCGGTGAATAGATGCAATAGACTTCGTTCTCGCCTTAATTTCAAACTTATACCCTTGATTTACAAGCGCTTCTTTGATCGGCGCCATAAATCGCCGAATGAAACGATTCCGAACCTCTTTCGTAGACTTTAAACTTGATTCAATCTGATTATAGATCTCAGATTCAGTATAGCGCAAAGACAAATCCTCTAATTCACTCTTGATAGAATACAGGCCTAATCTGTGGGCCAAAGGTGCGTACAAGAATTTCGTTTCAGCAGCAATTTTCTGCTGCTTGTCGAAAGCCATACTATCTAAAGTTCGCATATTGTGCAAACGATCAGCCAACTTTATGAGTACAACTCGAATATCATCCGAAATGGTTAAAATCATTTTTCGGAAATTCTCCGCCTGAATAGATGCATTTTGATCGAAAACTTCCGGAATTTTCGTTAGACCGTCGATGATTAGACGAACTTTTGGACCAAATAAATCCTCAACGTCATCCAAAGTGATGTGCGTATCTTCAACAGTGTCGTGCAATAAAGCACAAATTAATGCGGTGGCGCCCAAACCAATTTCTTCAGTGCAAATACGAGCTACAGAAATAGGATGATAAATATAAGGTTCGCCTGATTTTCGGCGCATGTCTTTGTGCGCGTCAAGCGCTACATCAAAAGCTCTTCTAATATTTTTTGTATCTTCTTTTGTCCTGTTTTTACAAGATCTTAAAAGTGCCTTAAAAGCGTTAAGAATTTCCCTTCTTTCCTTTTCTAAGTCTATCTCCATTGGTGGATTTTATCGATATAAATGTACATTAATTAAAAAAAAATAGAATTTATTGATTAGATAATAAACCCACTAATAAATTTATTTTTATCGAATTCCATTAATTTATTTTGCTGGTAAAACTTTTGTTACAACTTCACCAAAACCAACTCTAATTCCATTTTTTTCAGCAAATCCTTTCATGGTTACCGTATCGTGATCATTTATAAATTTACGTTCTGTTCCATCAGACATTTTCAAGGGTTTCGTTCCTTTCCAAGCCAATTCTAACATTGAACCGTAGCTATCTTCCGTTGGACCAGAAATAGTACCTGAACCCATCAAATCGCCGCCTCTAATATTGCAACCATTTACGGTGTGGTGCGCCAATTGTTGAACCATTGTCCAATACATATATTTGAAATTAGATCGACAAATAACATTATTTTCAGAGTTCTCTGGCATTATACCCATTTCCAAATTAATATCGTATGATTTCTGTCCTTCCGTTTTCAAATAATCTAAAACTTTCGGGGACTGCTCTGGATTGTCAACTTTAAACGGTTCTAAAGCATCCAATGTAACTATCCAAGGAGAAAGAGAAGAAGCAAAATTCTTCGCTAGGAATGGTCCTAATGGAACATATTCCCATGCTTGAATATCACGTGCGGACCAATCATTGAACAAACACATACCGAAAATATATTCTTCTGCTTCAGCGGTAGAAATTGAATCTCCCAGGGCTTTGCCGTCAAAAGTGATAAAAGCCATTTCCAATTCGAAATCCAAACGTTGCGTTGGTCCAAATGTTGGATCTTTTTCGGGATCTAATCTAGTTTGACCTTTTGGACGCGTGATTGACTCTCCAGAAACAATAATCGAACTTGAACGGCCGTGGTAGCCAACAGGCAACCACAACCAATTAGGCAATAGTGCATTTGCTGGATCACGGAACATTGTTCCTACGTTTGTAGCGTGTTCACGAGAAGAATAAAAATCAGTATAATCTCCTATCTGAACAGGTAGAAGCATTGTTACCTGATCAACAGGAATCAAGACTTGTCCAACATGATGTTCGTTGGTATGTAAATCTTTAAAGTTACTCTCTAACAGTTTAGAAATTCGATTTCTCAAATCACGAACTGCTTTTTTACCTTTCTTCATCATCGCATTTAATGAAGTTGAGGCGAAATCCTCTGCTTCAAATGGAAGATTTTCTAAATATCCTAGGACAAAAAGCGATTTCAAGTCAACAACATAATCACCAATTCTTGAACCCACTCTTGCGTCCATTTGAGACGTTCTAAAAACGCCAAACGGAATATTTTGTATTGGGAAATCTGAATTTATAGGCACTTCTACCCACGATTTTAATTCTGGATTATTTGCTGGAATACTCATGTTGTTCTTTGCTATTATTCGTTTTAACAAAGTTAACTAGAATAATGTCAATTATGAATTATTCAGTTGAGAATTACTGATTGGTGTAATTTACAAATAGTCGTTTTTTCGAAACATTAAGAAATTAAAGTTTTTGTGATAGCCATTTGTTAAAGAATATTGAGAACGGAATCCGTTTAATTAAGCTGAAAATGATGCTGTTTAATCGATGTTTACGTCTCTTTTATTTAGTCAACGCAAAATTCTGGTAAATCAATTTTTAATAAATCTTTGAGTTTCGACGAGATTTCCAGAATTATCTAATAGAGAAAGAAAATAAATTCCAAAGCTTAAGTCGGAAATATCAATGGTACTGATTTTTAACGTATCATACTGAAAAACTTGCCCCACGGAATTGGTAATGTGAAACAGAACCTCATCCATACTCGTGTATTTTATATTCAAAACGGATGAAGCAGGATTTGGATATATTTGAAAACTCTGTTGACTCAATTCTTCTTCTCCCAACATGCCAAAAAAGGCTGTTTTGCACGTATTGTCATTTGCGACACTCAAATCTATAATTCCATTTGGGTTGCTGGAATAAACGCAATATTCTCTTTTTATTGAGTCGTTGAAAAATTGATTGGTATATTCACCCAACCAGCCAAAAACAATCCACATGCTGTCGGCAGGCGCAAGGTTTAAATTTGCAAAGTATTTTGAAGTTATATTGTCACCGCAAGCAATATTTGGCCCATAATAATGATTCAACCGAACGGAATCAACCACATTTTGACCTACATTTTTGATTAAAACATTCGCTTTAGCATCTAGTTTGTAAACATTTCCTACAGATACATTTTGAGCCAAATAATCTGTAAAATCTAATCCTAAAACGGCAATGTCACTTCTGTTTACACTATTACTTTGTGCGTTTAATAAAGAATAACTCGCCAAACGAACGGATTCGTGTATGGTTAATCCAAAATTCTTCGCGACTGTCACCGATTGGTCAAAATCGAAAATTGTATTGTTTGGATCGAAAACGGGAACAATCGTGAGTGATTGAAGGCTTAAATTATGGTCTAGATAATGTACCCCTTTATTGAAATTACTTGAAATAAAACGGACGCCTTGATAATCTATTTTTAGTCGTGTAAAATTTGAAAGATTGGGAATCGGATGTGTAGTATAGCTCTGTAAATCTGGAGTTACTTTATATAGCTCGTTGTAACCCATAACAATAATGGTATCATTCCAAGTTCCAATTTCTCTAAAAAAACTAGGTAAAGTAATGGAATCCTGCAAAATACCTTGTGCATCTATCCCATAAATTTTATCAATTGTATGACCCAATAGATGAAACTGACTATTTTTTCCAAACCCAAAAAGTTGTGGTGTATTCACATTAGCTAAAAGCGTCTGAGTTGTTGGTGTAAAAATTTCAATCCAAGAAGTGTCAAAATAACGAAAATTTACAGCTACTGAGGTGTCCGAAATGGATCCCATGGCATTTATAAGTGAGTATCCATTGAGCGTAATATCATAAGTATGAACGAAGGTATTAATTCGCTGACAATTCGAATCAAAAACATAAACATGCTGAGCTTCATTGGGTACATCACAAAATAACGCTTCGCCAATAACCCAAATATTGTTGTCGTTCGTAATGACCATTTGACTTGGATTCATCCAAGATACATCTTGATTTTCCCATAGCGGCATTTTAACCAACCGATTCCCAAGCGAATCATATTTTTCCAAATAAACGTAGAAATAAGCGTACTTAACAAGAGCATATGTAAACTCATTCTTGTTTGCAATCTGAATAATTTCCTGTTTATATGAATCATTAATCCCAATCTCGTATTGCAACCCTTGTGAAAAAGTATAAAAAGAAAAAAACAAACAAAAACTGAGAATTTGGTTAGTATAATTTTTCATGGCAAAATCATTTAGATTACTCCTTCTTAACGAATGTAATGAAAAATTGGTTGAAATTAAAACAATTCCAATTCCAAGAATTACGAATTACCGGGAAAACCCATATTCGCAATTACGTAATTCTTAATTGACTATACGTTAAATCGAAAGTGCATTACATCGCCATCACAAACAATGTATTCTTTTCCTTCAACTTTGAATTTTCCGGCTTCTTTTACTGCTGCTTCTGAGCCTAGAGTTGTGAAATCTTCGTATTTCATCACTTCAGCTCGGATAAATCCTTTTTCGAAATCTGTATGGATAACGCCAGCCGCTTGAGGTGCTGTCATTCCTTTTTCGATTGTCCAAGCGCGAACTTCTTTTACACCTGCCGTGAAATAGGTTTGCAGATTCAAAAGACTATATGCTTGACGAATCAATCGGTTTACACCTGGTTCTTCCAAGCCCAATTCTTCTAAGAACATTTCGCGCTCTTCGTATGTATCTAATTCGTTGATATCTGCTTCAATTTTTGCGCCGATCACCAATACCTCTGCATTTTCGTCTTTTACGGAGGCTTTCAATTGTTCAACAAAATCATTACCTGTTTTCACTGCGGCTTCTTCCACATTGCACAAATACAAAACTGGTTTTGCTGTGATTAAATGAAAACCTTTCACAATTGCTATTTCCTTTTCATCCAAATCCATAGCGCGAACGGATTTTCCTTCTTCTAAATGTAATTTGATGCGCTGCGCAATGTCATTTTCTTTCAAGATGTCTTTATCACCTGATTTTAAAACACGAGCCAAGGAAGCAATTCTCTTTTCAATAGACTCCAAATCTTTCAATTGCAATTCTATATCAATTACTTCTTTATCACGAACGGGGTTTACATTTCCATCAACGTGAATAATATTGTCATCAGTAAAACAACGAACAACATGAATAATCGCATCAGTTTCACGAATATTTGCCAAAAATTGATTTCCCAATCCTTCACCTTTCGATGCACCTTTTACCAATCCTGCGATATCCACTATTTCCATAGTTGTAGGAACTACTCGCTCAGGATTAACCATGCTTTCTAACTTCTCCAAACGAGGATCTGGAACTGATATCGTACCAATATTTGGTTCAATTGTACAAAAAGGGAAATTTGCCGCTTGCGCTTTCGCACTAGATAAACAATTGAACAGAGTGGATTTACCAACATTTGGAAGACCAACAATACCGCATTTTAAAGCCATGGATGTAAAATTTTGTGCAAAGATAGGGAAACTTTCGTTTTGGTGGGTTTGAAAACGGACCAATCCTTTATTTTGTAAATTCGCTCAAAGTATCTGTTCTAAAAAATAGGCCAGATTTAAAAAATTATAAAGAGAGTAAACATTCGTCTGTATGAATCAAATAATTTTGTCCTCCCCTCGCATGTTGCTTCGCTTGATGAAAAAATCGGATTTGACAGACATACACGCACTAAACTCAATTCCAGAGGTAGAAAAATTTAATACTCTAGGTATTCCGGCGAATATTTCAGTCACGAAATCCATTTTAAAAGAAAGGATGAAGGACAACAAAAGGTCGTTTATTTTGAACTACACATTTGCTATCGAAAAAATAGGTAGTGGTGATTTTATTGGGTTATTCGGTTTAGTTCTCGCTAGAACGAAACAACAAAAAGCTGAAATATGGTATAAGTTCCATCTCGATTATTGGGGAAAAGGTTTAGCAACTGAAGCCGTAAATTGTGTGCTTGATTTTTGTTTTGATGAACTAAAATTACACCGCATCGAGGCGGGTTGTGCAATCGAAAACATAGGATCCATACGTGTTCTCGAAAAAGCAGGGATGACACAAAAAGGAATAGCTCGTAAAGTTTTGCCCTTAGATTCAGGTTGGTCAGACGGATATAATTTCGGGATATTGAATACAGATCCTCGATAATTTCAGTGCACAATTATTTCTTTTGGACCTGGTAATCTAATTAACTCAGCGCGCCAAAAATAATCCATCCATAAATCGCGAAACGAATAAACCTGAAAAGCGCCCACAAAACATAATGCTTAAAATTATATTTTATTAATCCGCAAGCAAAAGAAACAACTGCATGTGGTAGAGGCAATAAAGCGCCTATTATAATAAAAAAACCACCCCACTTTCTCAAATTGGAAATATGCTTTGCTATTTTATTCTCTAAACGATTCTGGACAGAAGGGATCAGTCCAACTAATTTCCCCAAACCATAAGCTGTTAAGCCTCCCAAGTAGGAGAGGAACGCCAAAAAGAAAAGAAATAGAAGTGGATCTCCCATTTTTGAGCTCCAAGCAATGAATATTTCGGGCGGTAGGAGCCCTAATATCGTTTCAGAAATATAAAAAATGGACAGAATAAATGTCGGAGAATAGTTAGATACTAAACTATCCAAAATGGCGTGTGTATCCAAATAAAAATAATCTAATAGTAGAAAGGCAATGAGTGCTATTGCTACTGTAATTCCACCTTTTCGAGCGGTACTTTTTAAAAAATTATAAAAGTTGGTTATCTTATAATAACGATTTAAGATAGCCAATTTATTCTTATTTTCTGGAGACAAAGTATTTTTAATTAATAAGGTTACCAAAAGTAAATTAAATCCTGCAGTTTTGAACCATGCCTGCTTAGCGGAATCTGTTAAATAAGTTGAAATAATTAAAAAATTAAGCTTCTCTAAATCTTTTCATCTGATAATCAGCTACTACTCGTTTTCATTTTTTAACTATTTTTGGGGGAAAACTTATATCTCAATAAATGATAAAATCAACTTTCATTGCAGTGTGCATTTCTTTTGGCTTTTTTGCCCAAAATGATTCTATTTTCATTCGCAAAATTTACGACGAAGCACTATTAAAAGGGAAAGCTCATGAAGATTTACGCTCACTTTGCAAAGATGTCGGCGCCCGAATTTCTGGCTCAGCAGCAGCTGAAATGGCTGTTTATTGGAGTGAAGCAAAAATGAAATCGTATAATTTCGATAAGGTCTACTTGCAAGAAATTAAAGTCCCACACTGGGAAAGAGGAACGAAGGAAAATTCCTACTTCAAAGACTCTAAAGGAGTTTTAAGAAAACTGAAAGTATTAGCCTTGGGCGGTTCAATTGGGACAAATGGTGTTTTAGAAGGTGAAATTATTGAATTTAAAACCTTGGATGATTTAAAAAAAGCAACAAAAAGTCAAGTTGAAGGTAAAATTGTTTTTATAAATCAGCCTATGGATGCTGCGCAAATTTCAACTTTTAGAGCCTATGGCGCATGTTGGCCTGTGCGGGGAACTGGAGCGATTGAAAGTAGTAAACTAGGAGCAAAAGCAGTAATTATTCGCTCGTTAGCGATGCCTTTAGACGATCATCCACATACTGGTTCAATGCAATATGCTGATGAAGTTCAAAAGATTCCAGCTGCCGCACTATCTACAAATGATTGTGAACTTTTATCTTCAGAATTAAAAAAAGGAAAATGTACATTCGTTCTGGAAATGAATTGTCAAAACTTTCCTGATGAAACTTCCTACAACATTATTGGAGAAATGACAGGAACGAAATTTCCCAATGAAATAATCACATTTGGTGGACACATAGATTCTTGGGACACGGGCGAAGGCGCTCATGACGATGGCGCTGGAGTAATTCATAGTTTAGAAGCTTTGAGAATTTTAAAAACATTGAATTACAAACCCAAACATACATTGAGAGTAGTTTTCTTTATGAACGAAGAAAATGGCAACAAAGGAGGAAAAACATATGCTACTTGGTCTAAAGAAAAAGGAGAAATACAAATTGCTGGCGTAGAAAGTGATCGTGGCGGATTTTCCCCTCGCGGGTTTGATACTGATGGCAGTGACGAACAATTAAAATTAGCCCAAAGCTTTGCTTCTCTTTTTGCGCCCTATTTTGTCAATCAATTCGAAAAAGGTTACGGCGGAGTCGATATTGGCCCTTTGAAAGAGAGTTTTGTAGGAATTCCACTTTATGGATTTACTGTGGATTCGCAGCGATACTTTGATTTTCACCATGCAGAAAGTGATATTTTTGAAAATGTAAACAAACGTGAACTTGAGCTAGGTTGCGCGGCGATTGCGAGCTTCGTTTATTTGCTTGACAACAATTTGCAAAAACAAATTTCGCGTTAAATAACCCAGAATCCCAAATAAATTCCATATTTTGATAGACATGAAAGAAACAAATCACTTCCAAGGACGTCCAAATCCTGAGCATGCCCCGAAATGGGCGGCAGAAAGGTATTTCCACTATACGGAAAAATATACGGATTTGAAAAATGCGCTAGAAGACAACAGAAATAACTTTCTTGATTTTCTAAAATCTATTCCAGAGGATAAGTGGAACTATCGTTATGGCGAAAATAAGTGGACGTTAAAAGGTGTTATTTCACATATTTTAGATACTGAACGTATTTTTCAATACCGTGCTTTGCGCCATTCCCGCAACGATGCAACAGATTTGCCTGGTTTTGACGAAAATGCATACGAGCCACATTCTAATTTAGATAATCGAAGTGTTGACGATCTCATCCATGAATTTGATGTCGTTCGTTTGGGCACAAACGTTTTATTTGACAGCATGAGTAAAGAAAACCTCGACTTTCTGGGCAAAGCCAATGGTCAACCTTTTTCTGCTCGAAGCGCGGGTTGGATGATAGTCAGTCATGTCATGCATCATCAAAAGATAATTGAAGAAAGATATTTGTGAGTAAACGCATTTTAATATTTTTTCATTTCTTAAGCCAATGTTAAATAATTTTCTTGTCAGAATAATTACACTTATCTTCGCAACCTAAAAACTATAAGGACAATTAGATGTTATAGTCTAAGAATCAAAACAATTTGTATGGCAGACATATTCGAAAAAATCAAAAAAAACAGAGGTCCAATCGGGCAGTATTCAAAAGGCGTTCACGGCTATTTTACTTTTCCAAAACTAGAAGGTGAATTAGGAAACAAAATGATTTTCCGTGGTAAGGAATGTTTGGTTTGGTCTTTAAATAACTATTTAGGATTAGCGAATCACCCAGAAATTCGAAAAGCGGATGCGGATGCAGCTACACAATACGGTATGGCTTATCCAATGGGAGCGCGTATGATGACTGGACAAACATCTGAACACGAAAAATTAGAAAATGAAATTGCAGATTTCATGGGATTTCCAGATTCAATCTTATTGAATTTTGGTTACCAAGGAATGGTTTCTGCAATTGACTGTTTGGTAGATAGAAATGACATTATCGTTTACGATAGCGAATCTCACGCTTGTATTTTAGACGGTATGCGTTTGCACAATGGAAAGCGATTCGTATTCAAGCACAACGATATGGAAAGTTTCGAAAAACAAATGACAAATGCTACGCGTTTGGCTGCAACGACTGGTGGAGGAATCCTCGTTATTACAGAAGGTGTTTTCGGAATGGCCGGTGATCAAGGAAAATTAAAAGAAATTGTTGAATTTAGAAAATCAGGTCAATTTGATTTCCGTTTATTCGTAGATGATGCACACGGATTTGGTACGCTTGGCAAAACGGGTCAAGGTGCTGGAGAAGAGCAAGGTGTTCAAGGAGAAATCGATGTTTTATTCGGAACCTTCGCGAAGGCAATGGCTTCGATTGGTGGTTTCCTTTGTGCAAACGAAAGTATAGTTGAATATTTCCGCTACAACATGCGTAGCCAAATGTATGCGAAATCTTTACCGATGACTTTAACAGTGGGAGCTCGTAAACGTTTAGAAATGTTGAGTACACGTCCAGAATTAAAAGAAAAACTTTGGACCATAGCAAGTTCTTTGAAAAAAGGTTTAGGCGAAGCGGGATTCAATTTAGGGGAAGCAAATTCAGTTGTTACTCCTGTATTCATGAAAGGTGATTTAGCTGAAGCAACAAACTTAACGTACGATTTACGTGAGAATCATAATATTTTCTGTTCAATTGTAATTTACCCAGTTGTTCCTAAAGATGTGATTATGTTGCGTTTGATTCCAACAGCAGCTCATACATTAGAAGATGTCGAATACACTGTTGAAACATTCAAAAAAATCAAAACTAAGTTGGATGCTGGCGAATACAAATCCGATGAAATGGCAATTGTTGAAGTTGACGACAAAAGAAACGCATAAAGTTTATTTTAAATAACGAAAAGGTTAAAAGTCGTGATGAATATTTTTCATCACGACTTTTTTTATACTCTATTTTGTGATCCGCAACCTTTTGTTCTTTTTGAGTTGTTTCAAGAAATTAAGACACTTTTTTTAATTACAATTTGATTGACGCTGCGAATCGATTTATTTGAGCAGAAAGAGATTCATTTCCCCTTTTAAACCCAACATTGTAACAGCATGTTATCTTATCAGATTAACCTGTCCAATTACTGTTTTTAGTTCGCCATTTACGCTACTTTTAAATTCAATTTTATAAGCGTATATGCCATCCTGAACTAATTCTGCTTGTCCATTGTCCCCATAGGTTCCATCCCAGCCAATTTCTGTATTGTGTGATTCAAAAATAACTTCTCCCCATCTATTAAAAATTAATAAGGTATAGCGTAATGGATCAAAACCAGAGGTGAAAATTGGTTTGAAAGTTTGGTTGAAAGAATTATTATCCGGGGTAAAGGCATTTGGAATATAAAATATTAATTGTTCTTGCATTTCAATTATTGATTGCGCTGTATCACTACAACCAAATGGCGAATAAGCGATTAGTGTGACCAAATAGTCGGCAAATTCACTTGCAGAATAATTATACGTAGGATTCTCCGTTGTGGTCGTAGTCGATCCGTCCCCAAAATTCCAAACATAAGTAGATGCATCATTTGAATAATTGTTGAACTGAACAATTGGATTGAATTCATTAATAACATAATTTGATGCCGTAAATATTGCTTTTGGATCTTCTACACAGACTAAATTGGTAGCCTTCAGAAAATTAGTGCAACCATCTGTGAAATTAACAGTTAAAGTTATATCGTAACAACCAGCTTGTGTGAAAGTTGTTGTTGCCATACCACATCCAGTTAATACCGAACCATTGCTAATAGTCCAAGCACAATTGGAACAATTAGGTGTCGTGTTAACAAAATTCACTGTCAGAGGTGAGCAACCCATTGTAATATCTGGAAGGAACGACACAACTGGAAGTGAATCTACCGCAATAGTTCCTGTTCCTGTCAAAGATGGACAAGATGCCAAAGTATAAACTACCGTATAAGATGTCGTAGAAGAAGGACTTTCTGTAATTGAAGCAGTCGTGGCGCCGGTATTCCATAAATACGTTCCACCAGTTGCCAATCCGGTTGCGGTAAGTGTTGCAGTCGTTCCGTTACAAACTGTAGCATTTGTAACTGTTACCGTTGGAATTGGATTTACTGTGATTGTTCCTGTTCCTGTTCCTGTCAAAGATGGACAAGACGCCAAAGTATAAACTACTGTATAAGATGTCGTAGAAGATGGACTGGCTGTAATTGAAGCAGTCGTGGCGCCGGTATTCCATAAATACGTTCCACCAGTTGCCAATCCGGTTGCGGTAAGTGTTGCAGTCGTTCCGTTACAAACTGTAGCATTTGTAACTGTTACCGTTGGAATTGGATTTACTGTGATTGTTCCTGTTCCTGTTCCTGTCAAAGATGGACAAGACGCCAAAGTATAAACTACTGTATAAGATGTCGTAGAAGATGGACTGGCTGTAATTGAAGCAGTCGTGGCGCCGGTATTCCATAAATACGTTCCACCAGTTGCCAATCCGGTTGCGGTAAGTGTTGCAGTCGTTCCGTTACAAACTGTAGCATTTGTAACTGTTAGTGTTGGAATTGGATTTACTGTGATTGTTCCTGTTCCTGTCAAAGATGGACAAGATGCCAAAGTATAAACTACTGTATAAGATGTCGTAGAAGATGGACTGGCTGTTATTGATGCCGTTGTGACGCCTGTACTCCATAAAAATGTTCCTCCACTTGGTAATCCTGTGGCGGTAAGCGTTGCAGCTGTTCCGTCACAAACTGTAGCGTTGGTAACTGTTAGTGTTGGAATTGGGTTTACTGTGATTGTTCCTGTTCCTGTCAAAGATGGACAAGATGCCAAAGTATAAACTACTGTATAAGATGTCGTAGAAGATGGACTTGCTGTAATTGAAGCAGTCGTGGCGCCGGTATTCCATAAATACGTTCCACCAGTTGCCAATCCGGTTGCGGTAAGTGTTGCAGTCGTTCCGTTACAAACTGTAGCGTTGGTAACTGTTACCGTTGGAATTGGATTTACTGTGATTGTTCCTGTTCCTGTCAAAGATGGACAAGATGCCAAAGTATAAACTACTGTATAAGATGTCGTAGAAGATGGACTGGCTGTTATTGATGCCGTTGTGACGCCTGTACTCCATAAAAATGTTCCTCCACTTGGTAATCCTGTGGCGGTAAGCGTTGCAGCTGTTCCGTCACAAACTGTAGCATTGGTAACTGTTAGTGTTGGAATTGGGTTTACTGTGATTGTTCCTGTTCCTGTCAAAGATGGACAAGATGCCAAAGTATAAACTACCGTATAAGATGTCGTAGAAGAAGGACTTTCTGTAATTGAAGAAGTCGTGGCGCCGGTACTCCATAAATACGTTCCACCACTTGGTAATCCTGTGGCGTTAAGCGTTGCAGCCGTTCCGTTACAAACTGTAGCATTTGTAACTGTTAGTGTTGGAATTGGGTTTACTGTGATTGTTCCTGTTCCTGTCAAAGATGGACAAGATGCCAAAGTATAAACTACTGTATAAGATGTCGTAGAAGATGGACTTGCTGTAATTGAAGAAGTCGTGGCGCCGGTACTCCATAAATACGTCCCACCACTTGGTAATCCTGTGGCGGTAAGCGTTGCAGCCGTTCCGTTACAAACTGTAGCATTTGTAACTGTTAGTGTTGGAATTGGATTTACTGTGATTGTTCCTGTTCCTGTCAAAGATGGACAAGATGCCAAAGTATAAACTACTGTATAAGATGTCGTAGAAGATGGACTTGCTGTAATTGAAGAAGTTGTGGCGCCGGTATTCCATAAATACGTTCCACCACTTGGTAATCCTGTGGCGGTAAGCGTTGCAGCCGTTCCGTTACAAACTGTAGCATTTGTAACTGTTACCGTTGGAATTGGATTTACTGTGATTGTTCCTGTTCCTGTCAAAGATGGACAAGACGCCAAAGTATAAACTACTGTATAAGATGTCGTAGAAGATGGACTTGCTGTTATTGATGCCGTTGTGGCGCCGGTATTCCATAAATACGTTCCACCACTTGGTAATCCTGTGGCGGTAAGCGTTGCAGCCGTTCCGTTACAAACTGTAGCGTTGGTAACCGTAACTGTTGGAACTGGATTCACCGTAATTGTTTTTGTGGCCGTAGCAGTAACACCACAAGCATCAGTAATGGTAACCGCATAAGTAGTTGTAGATACTGGGCAAACAGATGGGCTTCCAGTAAATGCTCCGGGATTCCATGTATAAATATAAGGAGCCACCCCAAATTGGCCGGTGGTTGTTAAGGTGGTGCATTGTCCCTGACAAATAGTAACCGCCGGTAAGATGCTAACATTCCCAGCAACTTCAACAGTTTTTCCTGTCACAGTCATCGTCCAAGGTGAAGTAGCGCCAATACATGTGTTGCTGCAACCACCACCAGAACCCCAACACCGATGAAAACGCATTGAGAAATTAAGGTTTTGTGGCGCACACGATGGAGGCGGGATACAACTACTAAAATCTGACATTACAGAAATATTCGTTCCTGTACAAGTTCCAACGCTATTGACTGGACAAAACCAAAAATTACTAGTCGCCCCTGGACTGCGACATGTTCCTAAATAGAGACTTACAGCTCCATTTGACCTCCAACATGACGAGGTTGCGTTATAATTAAATGACCATGTTATATCTGTTACAGTTGCATTTGCTGGTGTTGGAACAGTAAGATTATAAGTGCAAAATCCATTGAAACAGGTTGCGTTGTATCCTGAACCCGTAATTGAACCCTGTGCAAGTGTATTGGTACTTGTAACTGTCGGGTCTATTATCAATTCATCATACAATTGCAGATAATGCGATATCCAATTTACCGGAACAGCGATATCCAAAAGATTATTATTAATTCGATAATTTGCTTCGGAAATTTCATCTTTATCTCCTCCTTTGGGATAAATAATGGCAGGACTGATTTCCAGAAGTGTGCCCATTTGATTTTTAAATTTGACTGTTCCTATACCTTCAGTCAAATTGGGTGTTTCCACGAATGACAATTTTCCGTGATTTGAATCTTCAAATCTATCTCTGAAAAGGATGAAATCAAATTCAGGGAAATCAAGTGACCGTATAATGAAATTTGTCTTTATTGTACCTCTCAAGGTATTCATCTCTGCATCTATCCCAGGAAAAATATTGTGAATTAAAATACCATCGTCACCAGCGGTAAAATCAGACCAGTTTGCTTGAGCCAGTAATTGCTCGTCGTTGTTTTTCAATCCTACCAAAGTCCATTGATTAAAAGAAACTTCACCGAGCGGGGTATTTATGAATGAATATTTATTTTGACTATCAAAGCCTAAGCCATCAAACTGATTTATTGCAGCAAAAACAACTGAAGATAGCGGTTTTATGCGAGAGTCAATAGTTATCCATTGCCCATCTTTCATGAAGTGCAGTGCACCATACGATTGTTGTTGATAAAACTCGGAATGGTCATTTATATTGATAAAATAACGTTCATTTTCTTTTCTCTTGTCCAACACCTCCACGCACTCACTGCATGGGGCATCATAAGACAATGTACCAAATTCGGGATGAGATTCATATACCTTAGAATTAAATTTTTTCCAAAACGAGAGATGTTGAACATTGGCATCAGTAAATGTCAAATAATTAAGCTCTGAAGCTATCATCTCATTCGGAGAAACTTCTTGTGCTATGAAATTCCCGTAAAAAATGGTAAAAAATAGTGTGCAACAAAGAAAAGAGCAATTTAAATATCGTTTCCCCAGAATAATAATTTTCACTGCGCTATTCAATTGATTAAACATCGTACCGTTGAATACAAAAACAAATAGTGTCTTCATAAGTGATTGGTATAATAAATGGTGGGAATTATACATTTTATTGTGATTTAGTAAATAAGTAATACCTATACAAATTTTTATGATTGACGCTAAATTTAAAAATAGTTGCCTTAAATTGAGTGTTATAGTCAAAAAAAAGTTGGAATCTATTTATTCCTAGTATTGCGTCTTCTCTTTTTAAAACCGCTCTATTTTAACAAGTTATTTTATGAAATTGCCATATCTATAAATCAATTTTCGTGCATCGTTGGCTTTTGTTTTAAACTCTATTTTACAGATATAAACTCCATCTTGTGCAATACCTAAATGACCATAGTTTTCATAATCACCAATTCACTCGAATCCAATTTTGTTCCCAACATAAGAAATTGAAGCTAATTCAGCACATTTATCAAGTAAACGGGAAGAATATCTCTCCCAACGATTTTCATCCATTAACCTTACACAAAGAAATGAATAAGTTTTTGATCTATATTCGCATAACAAAACTGAAAAATGGTCCTCGAAAATTATTCTCCCCTGCCCAAGGTCCAGTAATCCGGGTATTTAAAAGAAATCCGTTGTTTGTTATTTTTGATTTGTTTCAAGAAATTAAGTCACTCTGTTCTTCTATTTTTTCTATAAGAACTTTGTAATAAAAACTATTTTTGCATTCATGCTCAACATCGATAAATATTTTCCAAATCTTTTATTAGCACTAGACGAGGAAGAAAAAGAAGAAAAGCGGCGTTACTCTTTTGAAAATGGCCGTAGTTTAAAAGATCTCAAACGCGATGGATTAGCCTTGCACCCTATAAAAATAAATCGGAAAAGTTTTGGCTTCGCTGATTATCCTGAGGTCTCTTTCCATTATCCTTTTCCCTTCGAAAATAATCAGTTTAAAGGTTCTTGTCCAATTGAAATATTTTGTCCTGGTGAAGAAAGCATTAAAGGAATACTACTCTATTTAGACGGAAAGAAAGGGGAATTCAGAATGTTCGCTCCAGATTTTCCGGATTGGTTAGAAGACGGAGATACGGGAATTAAACTTTCACCGGATGCGCGCACCTTAACAATTATGCGAAATGCATTGGAAAAAGAGATTAAGGAAAATGCGAATTCCATCCAAACTATAGACACTTTTGAAAGCTTAGAAATTTCAACTTGGAACAATCCCGATTTAAATGAAGGCCAGCAAAAGGCGATTACTCATTTGTTGAAAAGTCCCGAGTTGGGAATAGTTCATGGTCCTCCGGGAACAGGAAAAACCACAACTTTAGTAGAAGCTATTTCACAATGGGTTCAAAAAGGAAAAAAAGTTTTAGTTTCAGCGCCGAGCAACACAGCCGTTGACCACTTAGCAAGTTTATTGCCAAAAGCCTATTCCGTGCTGCGTATCGGGAATTCAGTAAAGGTTCGAGACGACGTTTTTCCTTTAACTCCAGAAGGAAAATGGCAAAATAGTTCCGATTTAAAGGTTTTGAAAAAAATGAAAATTCAAGCCGAACAATTGAGGAAAATGGCACATTCGTACAAACGTAATTTCGGAAAATCGGAGCGAGAACAGCGCTCTCTTCTGTTTAAGGAAGTCAACAACATACGCAAAGCAATAAAAAACATAAAGAAAGTAACTGAAGACACTTGGTTTGACAAAGCACAGGTTGTACTTGGAACACCCGTTGCAATTGTTGACCAATCGTTTGACTACAATCATTTCGATGTTTTGGTAATTGATGAAGCCGCACAATGTGTGGAACCTCTGGCTTGGGCGATATTTCCTTTTGCGCAAAAAATAGTTTTAGCTGGCGACCCTTTTCAATTACCACCAACCATACTCTCTCAAAAAGCAAGCGAATTAGGCTTAAATATTTCCATTTTACAACGTTGTATAAATGCTGGCTTTGCCATTAATTTTCTTCCACTGCAATACCGAATGCCTAAAAATATAGCTGATTTTTCTAGTCAATACTTTTATGGGAATAAATTGGAGTCATACAAACCCGCGGAAGATTCAGCTCTACTTTTTTATGATACTGCAGGCGCAAGCTACGACGAAGAAAAAGGAGATCAAGGTGGAAGTTTAAAGAATGAAGGCGAAGCAGGAGCAATAGAAAAGATAATTGGTCTAAATGATTTTACTTTTAAACGACTCGCAGTCCTTTCACCCTATTCAGGCCAAGTGAGTTATTTAAAAGAAATGCTCGATTCCAAGATCAAGATATCGACTATTGACAGTTATCAAGGTCAAGAAGAGGATGTTATATTGATATCTCTCGTTCGAAGTAATGCCGATCAGATTATTGGTTTTTTAAAAGACTACCGAAGAATGAATGTTGCCTTGACAAGAGCAAAGAAAAAATTAATTGTTGTCGGCGATAGCGCAACCATAGGAAATGACGAGTTCTATGTTGCCTTTCTCGATTACTGCGAAAAAAATGGAGCATATCGGAGTGTATGGGAATTATAAAATGTGACAATCGGATTTCTTTTTTGCATACATTTGGGCTCTAATCTTTATGCCATGAAATTTATTTTAATTAATCTTTTAATTCTTGCTTCGACAAATTTTTGCAAAGCTCAATATTATTCTTTTTCACATTTTACAGAACCCTACCTTACATTCACGGACGGCACGCTTATGGATTTTGATTCTATTTGTTATTATCAAAACCTTCCACCACTTGTCTCAATTGGATTTCAAATGCCTTATTTTCAACGATTTTTATCCTCTATTCATGTTGACCAAAGTTTTCTTTTAAGTGATAATTTATCCACTGTTCCAGGTCAAGAAATTTTAGGACAATTATTTCCTTTTGGCGCAAACTACAACCCAAATCCTACGACGAATTCAGCAGCTAGGTTCAAAACCGTTGGTCAAGCAGGGTTGCGAATATTTAAACTACAATTTGAGGAATTGACAATTCAAAATGACTCTATTGGAAATGATCGTTGTAACTACCAAGTTTGGATGTACGAGGAAAATGGGCGAATTGAATTTCGAACAGGTGCTTACCAAATAACGCAGGACGATGGTTATTTTACCTTCGAAAACGGAGTATTAAGTGGTATATTACTTTATGATCAATCGAATGACGTCGTTTTACCTGGATCTATTTTTTTATCCGGCGCTGCTGACGCCCCAACTCCTTTTTATAACTCAACAGTGAATTTTATTCCAACAGTAATTGGCCACCCTACAGAAGGAAGAGTATATCGTTTTGACAATACTTCATTGGGAATTAAAATGATAAGCGCGAACAACTCTTTTCAAATTTACCCGAATCCAACGACAAGTAAAATTGAAATTAAAGGTAATTTCATGGAGCCAACAACCTTTTCTTTGTATGATTCAAAGAGTCAATTGTTAGGCAAATATGCTCAACAAATAATAAGTGTAGAGAATTTACAATCAGGGATATATTTTGTTGTTGCGGAAAATTCAACTGATTTAATCACTGAAAAATTTATTAAAAACTAAATATTACATAAAAGATAACTTGATTTTATGCAATGCCAACTTCTATTTTGACTGTCTCGTGTATTGCAAAATAATTGAGAAATATCGGAGTATTTAGGAGTTGTTAAAAACTAGTCGAAAAATCTTGTAGGACACACAACCAAAACCCAAAGACTCTCGTTATGTTTGCAATAACAATAAATGTGTTGAATTAATTAACGATTCTCCTTATTTACCAGAAATTTAATCTTTTGGCGGATAAAATAAATTACAATTATGAATGAAATATTGAAAAACATAAGCTTTACATTGCTTCTCTTTACAAGCTTTTCGATTTTTTCTCAAAATCCAGGAAATGTTGGCACTCCTAACCTTACGGCATGGTTTAAACCCGATGCACTTCCCAATGGAAATGTAATCAACTGGACAACTACCCTTTCTTCTATAGGCGGAGTAACAGTGACGGATGCAGGAGCTCCATTTCCTCAAGCAACCAATACTCCAGCGGGCAATGTTTCCAACTACAATAAAACGCTATTCTTCAACGCCAATTCGCTTGCTAATCTTCAATCTTTAGCAAACACGACATCACTTAACTTACTACAAAACAATACAGCCGGAGCGCAAGGAACTTTTTTCTGCGCATATTATTTTCCGCAAGTTGCTGGAAGTTCTAACAATCACATGATGCTCTTTAACAACTCGCCTCATGCCATTCAATTTAGAAATCTGGGAACATCTGGGCGCTTGGCTTTAGGTCTTTCCCCAACCAATAGTGCAAACGCAACACGAGATTGGACTGAAAATTATGAGCCAACAATATTATCATATAAAGGAAATCGCTCAACTTCCACGAGCATGAGTGCTTTTGAAAATGATTTGCAATTCAACACTTCAACAGCATCGCAGTCTTCCGGGCCCACAGGGTTGTATCTAGGAAATTTTCCCGGAAGTGGATCTGCCCCCTACAATGGTTATATTCATGAATATATATTCTACAACAGAGACTTAACAGCCATTGAAATGCGAAAAGTACATACCTATTTGGCAATAAAGTATGGAGTAACTTTGGATAATTCAAGTGGTGGTCCACAAGGCGATTATTTAGCCACTGACGGAACAACTATTTGGGATGCAAGTGTTAATCCAACCTACCATAATAATGTTATTGGTATTGGTCGCGATGATACACAAGCTCTTTTACAAAAGCAATCTCACGCCTTTAATGATAATTATCGGGTCTATATTTCTACTCTTTCTGCTAGCAATGTTGGTAATATAGGTGGAATTGGAACAGACATTTCTTACATTACTATGGGCCATTTAAACACAAGTAGCTGTGGTACTGTACTTTCAAATACTGAGGCTCCGACTGGTATCCAATCAAGATTAACAAGAGAATGGAAAGTGAAAAACACCAATTTCAACCAAACTTTCAATGTAGATATACGAATTGATACCTGCACAAACGCTGGAACTTCTGTGGGTAATGTTGACTTGACAAACTTAAAATTATTAGTCGACACAGATGGGGATTTTACTAATTCTACCATCTACGATCAAACGAGCGGAATAATATTTAATTATTCGAATGGATTTATAAGTGTTTCGGGTATTACCAATGCTATGATTCCCGTTAATTCAACACGCTACATAACGCTTGCATACAACCGACCAATCGTTTATTTTATGGGAAATAATACCATATGTAATGGTGATTCTTCTGCGATAACGATTAATATTTTATATGCCAACAATCCTATCAATTTCGATTATTCTGACGGTACAAATACGACGACATTAACAAATGTTTCCAATGGAGACATTGTGTACTTTAGTCCTTCCACGAACACCACATATACCGTGTTTAGTTCTGCAAACTTTATGGATTGTTGTGGTTCTTCTGTGGATTCAGTTTTCGTATTAACGGTTAACCCAACTCCTTCTGTTACTGCCAACGCGAGTTCAATGGTTATTTGTGATGGTGACTCAACACAATTAACTGGCGGAGGAGCTACAACTTATCTTTGGGATAATGGTGTAATAAATGGAGATTATGTGAATCCAAACACGACAACAATGTACACTGTTATAGGAACAAATAACTTTGGCTGCGTTGACACCAATGATATAACAATTACCGTTAACCCAACTCCAGTTGTAAGTGCAAACACCGACAATAATAATTTCTGCGTTGGTGGAGCTGTTACATTAAGCGGCAGCGGGGCAAACTCTTACCTTTGGAACAACGGTGTTGTAGACAACGTAACATTTACGCCTACAGCAACAGCAATCTATTTGGTGGCTGGAGTAGATGCATTTAGTTGTGTGGATACCGCATCCATAACTATAACTGTTTATCAACAGCCCAATGTCCAAGCGAATTCGTCTAGGTTCGGAGTTTGTGTTGACCAATCAGCTATACTAACAGGCTCTGGAGCGACAAGTTATATTTGGGACAATAGCGTAATAAATGGAGTCGCTTTTATTCCAATTACAACTGCCACTTACACTGTTGTTGGCACAGATAACAATGGATGTGAAAATACCGACAACATCGTTCTCGTTGTATATCCAGCAGAAGAATTCTATTTAGGAGCTGATACAACGATTTGTCCGCAAGATGGAATCGTTCTAATTGCCAATCAATCTTTTGCAACTTATCAATGGAGTACTGGAAATTCCGGACCACAGATAAGTGTAAATACAAATGAAACATTCGTTTTAACCGTTACCGACGATAATGGCTGCTCCTACACCGATGATCAAACGATTACAATTGGAGAAGATTGTTTTAGAACCATCTATATTCCAAATGCATTTACACCAAATGGCGACGAATACAACCGATACTTGCGCACCACGGGTTACAATTTAGATCTCTTTGAAATTCGGATTTATGATCGTTGGGGTGCGTTAATGTTTGTTTCCAAGGATATCAATATACATTGGGATGGAACATTTGCCGGCAAGATTTGCCCGCAAGGAGTTTATACTTATTCCGTGATTTATACGACTAACGCTGGTAATGATGATAAATTGAAATTACAAGGACATGTGAGTATTTTGAGGTAAACGCATTTTACTAAATTTTCAAAATAAATTGAGCCATTAGCCTTATTTCTTGTTCAGAATTGAAGCTATGTAAACAAATTCGCAAACCTTCTTGTCCGATAGCCACTGTTGGTGAATAAATTGGTTTGACGGCAAATCCTTCGTTTACTAAAATTGTACTTATCTTTTTCGTCTTGGAAACATCTCCATATCGTAGAATTTGAATAGGAGAATTTATACATGAAATAAAAGTGGGCTTTGTGAACCCTGCTCTAAACATGAGAATATTTTCTTGAAGTTTCCGCTGTAATTCAGGAATACTCGAATGCTGAATACGCTTTTCTATCTGCTGATAAGCCTCCGCCGGAAGAGCGGTTGTATAGATAAACGATCGTGCAAAATTGATTAAAAACTGTTTCAGCTCTGTTGAACCCAAAATTGCTCCACCATGATAGCCATACGCTTTTCCAAAGGTAACGAAGCGGGCAAAAACGACTGAAAGATCTGGTAAAGAATCTACAATTCCACGACCGTGCTCTCCAAAAACTCCGCAAGCGTGCGCTTCATCGACGATTAGATATGCATTGAAATCTTTACAAATACGTGCTATTTCGCCCAGCGGTGCAAAATCTCCATCCATCGAGTACAAAGATTCAATAGCGACGTAGATTGTACCTTTTGCTTTCCTAATTTTGCCTTTTAAATCTTCAGCATCATTGTGTCTAAAAGAAGAACTTGACGCAAAACTTAAGCGAATACCATCGCGCGCGCTAGCGTGTATTTTTTCATCGTATAAAACGGTATCGCCGCGAAGAGGAATGGAACTGAAAAAGCCAAGATTTGCGTCGTAGCCAGAATTGAAAACCAAAGCGGCTTCTGTTTTGAACCATTTGGCCAAAGTCTTCTCACAGTTTTCTGCAGATACTGAATGACCAGAAATCAAGCGAGATCCAGTGCTTCCTCCAATTCCTTCTGTTTCTATTCTTACTTTAGCGAGTCCCAAATAATCGTTGGAATAGAAATCGACCAAATTATTCAATAAAGAAAGGGAACGCATGGTTCCCTCTTCTTTTCTTTTATTCAATTTTTCAATTAACTTTTTATCCACTTGGAATTAATTTTCTACGGATACTTTTCTGGGTTGAAAATTATCGTCTTTCGGCTTCAATTTTGCCGCGGCTAATTCTGCAGCTCGATCCGCCTCTTTTTGTTTGCGTGCTATGATTTTTTCGTCAGGTAATGTTACTGGTTTTTCGCCATCTTGGAATGCTTCTTTTGGCGTTAAACCTAATATTCTGAACATTTCTTTGTCCTCGTTGAAATCAGGGTTTGGGGTGGTTAACAATTTGTCACCAGCGAAAATGGAACTCGCTCCACCCATAAAACAAAGCGCTTGCGCTTCCATGGACATTTTTGTTCTCCCAGCAGAAAGTCTAACAACTGATTCTGGGAAAGCAATTCGCGTTGTTGCTACCATTCGTATCATTTCCCATTGTTCAATAGGCTTCTGCTCAGCTAAAGGAGTTCCTTCAACTGCAACTAGCGCATTGATAGGAATCGATTCTGGTGGCGTTTCCATTTCCATGTAGGAAATTAACAAACCAACTCTATCTTCTACCGCTTCACCCATTCCAATTATTCCTCCAGAACAAACTGAAATACCAGCTTTTCGTGCATTGGAAATAGTGTCGATTCTATTTTCGTATTCTCTTGTCGAGATAATATCTTTATAAAATTCTTTTGATGAATCTAAATTGTGATTGTAAGCAAATAGACCCGCTTTCTTCAACCGAATGGCTTGATCTTCGTTCAACATACCCAAAGTACAGCAAACTTCCATGTCAAGATCGTTGACGCCTTGAACCATTTCCACAACTGAATCAAAATCTTTGTTGTCGCGCACTTCACGCCAAGCTGCACCCATGCACAAACGGGAAGAACCATTCGCTTTTGCATTTCTTGCTTGTTCCAGAACAGATTCAACACTCATCAATTTCTGAGCTTCAACATCTGTATGATAACGAGCTGCTTGTGGACAATAACCGCAATCTTCTGGACAACCGCCTGTTTTAATACTCAACAAAGAAGACATTTGAACCTCTCTTGGGTTGTGGTATTCTCTGTGAATTGTCGCCGCTTCAAAAACCAATTCCAGTAAAGACTTGTTGTAAAGGGCTAATAATGATTCTTTTGTATTGTATTGAGGATTTACTTTCATAATCTATTTTATACCGTGAAAGTCACGAGTTTCTCCGACTGATACAAAAATAAGAAAATAGCGGAAGTAAAAAACTTGAAGTTTACTAAGTTTCAATCGTATTTACCGATTTATCAAAACTGTAGCGTATGCTTTTATGGCATTCCATTCTCCAAAAGAATCAACTTTTTCGTGTGTTGTTGCTTTTAAAGAGACGCGATCCACATCGATCTGCAATATTCCAGCTATAACCGCCTGCATTTTTTCGATATGTGGGTTTACTTTGGGGTTTTCTAAAACAACCGTACAATCGATATTTCCGACTACAAAACCTTTTTCCTGAACTAATTTATAAACTTCCGCAAGTAAAATCTTACTATCTATTCCTTTGTATTTTGAGTCAGTATCTGAAAAGTGAAAGCCAATGTCGCGAAGATTAGCCGCGCCAAGCAGCGCATCACAAATCGCATGCAGGAGCACGTCTGCGTCCGAATGGCCGACTGCTCCTTTTTCGCTTTCGAGTTGAATTCCGCCAATCCAAAGGTTGTATCCTTTTTCTAAACGATGCACATCTACGCCGAAACCTACTCTAATGTCCATGATTTTTGATTATTTACCGAAAGTCATACGCATAGTGAAGCGCAATGTATTTGCCAAAGGATTATTACGCCCGTTTAAACTCCCCAAATAAGAGATATCAATCATAAATGCATTGTACTTCAAGCCAACACCTGCGTTAAAATATTGACGATTACCTTTTGTTTTGGCCTCATAAAACACTCCTGCGCGAACAGCAATTATCTTGTTATACCAATATTCTAAACCAGTTGCAATATTTATTTCGTTTAGCTCTTCAGCTAATTTACTGTTTTTCTTGATTTGTTCTGTTCCGTCTTCGTTATACAGCGTGGCTCCATTATCACTTTTTAAAGCTAAACCGGGCGCGTCATTGAACGACTGTAGCATTCCCGAAATAACACTAACATCGCTCGTTTTACCGGCAACAAGGATTTCACTTCCGTTCGCATCCTTTATATATCGAGCTGGAGTAGGCACTAAAAGTTTTTGAAAATCTGTCGACCATGTTAATGAATTAAAGTCATCGAAATCAAACTTGAGGGCATTGCCTATTTTTAAATTTGTGGGAATAAAGTCTCTACGAGAAAGTGAAGAATAAGCAACCTTATTTCCAATATTATTTATTGTTGCTGCAAATGTATAGGTTCCTTTTGTACTTCCAAATTTGGCATTGTCATTAAAATAAGTGAAAGACAAATCTGCCGCACCAGCTCTAGCAGCTTTCGAATCTACTCCTGCAACAGGCAGTCCACCAGTCAAGTTAGAATTCGCAAATTTTCCATTTATACCAAGCGCCATTTTTTGAGATAATCGAAAGGCGTATGAACCGGTTAATTCAAATTCGGCTGGTTTATCGTTACGGATATAATTCGCTTGAGCATCAGTGAAAGTAATTTCACCTAAACTAAAGTAACGCAACGCACCGCCTACAACGTGTCGGTCGTTTATTTTGTGATATCCTGATAAATAAGAAAGGTGAATGTCGTTGGTCAATTGACGCAACCATGGCACATAAGAAATCCCTATTTCATTTTTGTCTTTAGCAAAAATAAGGTTGGAAGTATTCCAATATATTGAAAGTGAACTTGGGCTTAAAGCGGTTCCTGCATCTCCCATTCCACCGGCTCGAGAGTCAGGAGTAATAGCCATAAATGGAAGCGCTGTTGTTATTGTATTTAGCTGCAATTGATTGTCAGTAACTCCGCTTCCTCCTTGCGCATTGGCAAGAGCGGGAAAGATGACTAAAATAGAGATTGCTATTTTCTTGTACATGTGTTTCTTTTGATTTGGCAAATATACGGAATTCGACCTTTTATATTGTACGCGTTATTTTAAAATGACCAATTTTTCTATTTTTTCAGCTTTACCGCCGTTATCGGTTTTAATCGAAAGTCTGTAAACATATACACCTTTTGCTAATTGGTCGCCAAAGTCATCTTTACCATCCCAGGCAATGCCCTCTGAGCGGAAGCCTTGTGTATTAACCAAGGTATTGATTGTTTTAACCAATTTTCCCGAAACAGTAAAAATTTGAATTTGTGATTCCAAAGCTGTGTTTACTTGGTTGTGTTCAAAGAAGAACTTTGTGCTCGTCGTAAATGGATTGGGATAATTTAATACATGACTTAATTCAGGTAATTCTTTCGCTTTTACAACAAAATCAATTGTTCGTTCGGATGAATTATTGTTTACATCCCAAGCTTTGAAAGTCAATGTATGCGGCCCAGGAGCAATTTGACTCATGTTGAAATTTACGGTACCGGACATGTACGTATCCAAATCAGCCAAATAGTAGTCATTCAACACAATTGGCTTTGCCGAATTTTGATCTACTACGGCTGTAATATCGTGACCAATGCCATTTCCAACTGCGTTAATACCATTTGAATCGAATAATTTAGCTAGTAAAATTGGACGCTCATCGGTAATTCCTCCATCTACAAAAGTGTAATCGTTCATATACAATTCTATATCCGGACCTCTGTCGTCATTTATTCCATTTGGATTAATTCCACCTATGATTACAGTTTTATCATAACCCATAGCGTCAACTGTATTATCACTACCGTACATGCTAATTTTCCCATAGCCGATATTGTAATCAATATCTTTTGGAACAATAAATGTCATTTTGAAATAACCATTATTTACAGATGCTTGTCCTTTAAAAAGCGCATTTTTCTGCTGTTGATAAGGAACAACCCAAGTGCCCGGGTCTTGCGCTAATGTATATTCCGTTTTAGGTTTATCAAAAATAGTTGGGCTCACCACTCCTTTAAAACTACTAAGCAAATTACCCGATAAGTCTTCAACATGACCAACAAGAGTAATTTTATCTAAAGCTCTTACCGTGTCGCTTATATTTCCACTTCCTTCTCTATAAATGCTATCTGCTTTTATCTTCAAACGCGGCATGGCAAGTCGCAAAGCAGGATCGCCGATTAAAGTGAAACTTCGCTTGTTATTTCCTCCCGAAGTAACTGTATTTTTAGTTTTCATCATTATATCTCCAAAATAACTAGGAAGACTATCGGTATCTCTTTTAAAAACTTGCTGATAAAAACGTACACCTGTTTCTTGATTTACATTAAAGTAAACGGATCTCGTGGTGGTCATTAATGCGATGGCGCCACCATTTGGATTTAGAGATGCCCATTCCCCAGCTGAAACTCTATCTGGGTCGTCGTACTTGGTAAATTCACAAGTAGCAGAAACAATTAAAGCAAATGCATTGGCATTTTTCCAATCGTTGATTTGCGGAACAGTAATAATTCTTTCGTCGGCAACCCCAACTTCACCTCCATGCCCAACATAATTAACCAATAATACGCCACGTCTAATTCGGTCATCAATAGCTTCATTCACGGTCGGATATCTCTGTCCACCTGCAGTTGAAACTTGTTGAAATGCATCAGAATAAATTTTATCGACGTTCATTTCTTTTCTGTATCCATTGACAATTTGAACTTGAGGCTCTAAATCTTGATTCACAAAATCGTAAGAAAGTGACATATCAGGGTCATCCGCAATTTGAACATATTTCAATCGCCAATCGCCAAAAGTATTCGTCGTTTGAGAAGGGTTACAATCACAAACACCTGGATTCGAATAAAAATTAGAACCATTTTTCATATAATGCTCCACTTTATTCACTTGTTCATTGGCAATTTGATTACTCGAAATCAGCAATCTTCCCACCCCTATGTCCATTAAATCCGATGACGCAAATGCCTCATTATCGTCTAGTACTCCAAAAAAATCGTCAGTAACAAGTGCATCAATGTGATTTTCGCTGCTCTCAACTTGATAGGTCATAACATAATTTCCGTTTGAGACCTTGTTGCGATGATCATAAGTACCGTCTCCAAAAAGCAATAAATGTTTTGGACCATTATTCGTGGCTTGTCCTCTATCGTAAAACATTTTTGCAAAGTAACGTATAGCCGTTGCGTCGCGCATGCCCGAACTAAATTCATTGAAAATTTGAGCTTGATTCACAACATGAACGCTCATTCCTTCTGATCTATGCAAGTCGGCCAATCGATTCGCTTGTGAAATAAACTGAGATGGACTAACGATTAAATAATCTGCTTGTGCTAATCCATGAATATTTTGATAACTAACTGATTCTATTTTTATTGGTGACAAAAAGCTTTGGCCATTACTGGCAACAAATTCTTTAATGGTATCCGTTGCAACAGTAAATTCCAAGTTTGAGCCGGATAGACTAGTTTGAATAATTTTCGGTTGTTGACGATTTGTGATATCCCATATAAAAATACCTGAACTGGAATTTGAAAGAGTAAATCTACCCACATTTCCAGCGCCAACTGAGGACAAATCTGTAAAACTTAATTCATTCCCATAAAAATTCAGGCTGCGTCGAGCATTTAAGGTAATAAAATCTAGATAAGCAACAACACTCGGATTGGAGCGCGCAACAGAGATGTTCAAAGAAAAGCTTGAACTCGGATTAGCTTTAATAAAGTTGAAAACATTTCTTGAATAATCAGCACCCGCAAGCGGTATTGTTTGAAATAATAAATTCTCACCACCTATGGATATACTAATTTTATCGGACGAAGAATCTTTGCCATTTCCACCAAAAGCAGCCTTGAACCTTAAGGGTGACGAACTAACAATATTTGGAATTGAATAATTGTAATTTCTACTTAAGGTGACATCAAATAAATCGCCGTACCAGCGCTGTCCGCCCTTAACTAAATTTGTTAAATCATTTTCATAAGTCATGCGCACGTCCATCTCATTTACAAAGTGAGTTGGTGCTGCTGTACTTGAATTAAGTGCACTCATCCTTAAAGGAATATCATTCGCATTTATATTTATAAAATAATACGAATTGTCTTCGTAAACATTCGTCTTTCTGTCAAATTGGGACGTTCCGTTAGCAAACCAACGATGAGGACCCCAACCATAAAAAAGGATATAATCGTTTTCATCAAAAGACCCATCAGAATCCCCAATAATTTGAATTGCATTTTTTGCTAAATCATCGGTGCGATGAATGGAGTTATCCTCTGGCAACATTCCTTCACCGTTTCCAAAAATATTTATATCATTTGGGTTCAAATTTACAGTGCTTATTCCTATCGATTCTAAGAACGCTTTGTCAATTTTATAAATTCCGTCGGCGGTTACAGCAATTTTATACCAAATACCTGAACCATCTTTTAAAACAGAATTACCTTTGAAGGTCTTAGCAGCAATTACAGGTTTTGAATTTCCCGTAATTGACAATTCCACGGATAAACTGGCGATTCTTTTGACTGTTCCGTTCTCCATTATGTAGGGATAGAAATTGGTGACAGCATATTTTTTAGCGCCACCATTTCTAACGACCAACTCCGGCATAAATTTTTCTGGAACAATGAAAGGATATTTCTTTAAAAAATTCAAATCAACCTCGTCGCAGTTGAATGTTTCGTATGAAGTAAGTTCGATAAGATATGATTTTTTACTATCCAACTCTTTCGCCCAATAATAATTTGGTTGACTATTTTCGTAACCTTGATTTTTAATCCTTGGGAATTTTTCGGGTTTACCGTTAAAATTCGTTTCTAATGGTTTTTCCCATTCAACAACTAACTCTAAATTTTCTTGAGCCCAAGTTGGGCTAAAATAAAAAATTAGACTAAAAAAAGTAAGGGATAAAACTTTTAAATTTATCATAGTGCAAATATCTTTATTCTTTCAAATGAACTGAAAATAAAACGGAACTTTTAAATGAATATTTCAAATTAATGTAACTTTTCTCGATAAAATCAGTTTTAAATAGATTAAACCTGTTCAACACACTAACGCTTTTGGCCTCGTTTAGGTTTGCAAAAGCCAAAAATAGGATAGAATTTAAAAAATACTTGTAACTTTTTCCGTGTGTAACGTTAAAAGATTAAATTTGTCAGTTATAGTATTATGAACAAACAGAATTTTTATATGCGAATCTCCAAATTATTCTTGGTTGCTATAGTCGGTATTACCGTTTTAGCATCCTGCGCCAGAGAGCGTTCTTCTAACACAGGTTGGGAATTTAATGATCCTAACAATGGTGGTTTCCAGAAAGTTCCTTTTGTTGACCAAGAAACTGGTCCAGGTCTTGTTTTGGTTGAAGGTGGAACATTTACAATGGGACAATCAGAGAACGACGTAATGTTTGACTGGAACAATAGACCCGCACGCGTAACGGTATCGTCCTTTTATATTGACCAAACTGAAGTTACAAACTTTAACTGGTTAGAGTACATGTACTGGGTTCAAAGAGCGTATAGCGAAAGCTATCCTATGGTTTATAAAAATGCTTTGCCAGATACTTTGTGCTGGAGATCTAAATTAGGATTCAACGAAAAATACGTTGATTACTATTTACGCCATCCAGCTTACCGAGATTACCCGGTTGTCGGTGTTTCTTGGTTACAAGCCTCCGATTACTGTAAATGGAGAACGGATCGGGTGAACGAATATATTTTAATCAGGGAAGGAATTCTTGATTTCAATGTGGACCAAAGAGATGATGCTGTATATACCACCGAATCCTATTACGCAGGACAATATGAAGATGCTGTTCGAAAAAGTATTACTGATTTAAATCCTTCTAACGTTGAAGGTAAAAAGTTAGGTAAACGAATCGTAAAAATGGAAGATGGTATCTTGCTTCCTCGCTACCGTCTGCCAACAGAGGCTGAATGGGAATTTGCTTATTATGGTTTAATAGGAAACCTTCAAGCTGGAACAGAAGTTATCACAGAAAGAAGAAACTATCCCTGGGACGGACATTTCGTTCGTCAAGATGACCCTAAAGTTCAAGGTGCTATTCGCGCTAATTTTGTCAGAGGAAAAGGGGATTACATGGGTGTTGCTGGAAACTTGAATGACGGTGCCGACATTACAGCACCTGTTGAATCTTATTGGCCAAATGATTATGGTTTGTACAATATGGCAGGTAATGTTTCTGAATGGGTAATGGATGTTTATCGTCCTTTGAGTTCTGAAGATTTTGATGAATTCAGACCTTTTAGAGGAAACGTTTTCAAAACAAAAGTATTAAACAACGCAGGTGTTATAGATTTAAAAAACGCGCAAGTTCAATATGATATTCATGGAATGAAAGAATATTTGAATGAATTTGAAAGAATTCGTTACCAAAGAATTTCTGCTTCACAGCATGATGTAAGCGATACAGTTGTAACAGCTGGAATTATGAGAACTGTTGAATCTAGAGATCCTGTAAAGGAAGGTTACGCGCCGGATCCATTCTACACTTCTCACAAGAACGTAAAAGATTCTGTAGAACTCGCCTTGTTGGGAAGTATCAATAGAATGTTGGACTTGTCAATTAACGACCTGAATAACAAGCATGATATTGAAGCAAACATACGAATTCAGGATGAGATTTTCGATGGTATTTTCGCAGATGCCTTGAGAGAAGGTCCAGACGGAGAAGAGTATGCTTTCGACGTCATATCTATGCTACGCGAGGGCTTCTCTGACTTCATCATCAATACACCTGGACAATTAAAGTACCGTAATGTAACCGAAGAAGAAAACATCGGTCGATTGAACTACAGACGCGATGACTATATTGATTACTTGGACGGTGACATTGAAAGTTCGTTATATTACAATGATGACTTGCGTAAAAATGCAATTAACCAGGCGACAAGAAATCCAAACTTGGTTATGTATCAAAACGAATACGAACAATATGGTTTAGATGGGAGCGTTATCGCACCAAAAGATCGTACTTATTGGCCATCAACTTTAATCTCTGATAAATCTAGAGTATACAAAGGAGGTTCTTGGAAAGATAGAGCATACTGGTTAGTTGGAGGGAATAGACGTTTCCTAGACGAAGACCAATCGATGAGTACTATTGGATTCAGATGTGCAATGGATAGAATTGGCTCACCTGTGGGAATGAACTACGGTAAGAAGAAACAAAAGAAAAAATAAATTGATATAATTATAGAAGCGTCCTTCCTATTTTGGTTGGACGCTTTTTTTTGCCCTGTGATATGGAAAAATTGTATTCCCTTTTTGAAAAAAGCTCCGGTGTTTGCACCGATACAAGAAAGATTCAAAAAAATTGCCTTTACGTTAGTTTAAAAGGAACGAATTTTAACGGGAATACCTTTGCCGAAAAAGCGATTGAAATGGGCGCACTATTCGCTATCGTTGATGAACTAAAATATCAAACCAACGAAAATATTTTCTTGGTTGAAGATTGCTTGAAATTTCTTCAAAACCTTGGACTTCACCATCGTCGTCAATTTGATATTCCCGTTATAGGAATAACTGGAAGTAACGGAAAAACAACTTCAAAAGAATTAATAGCCGCTGTATTAATCGAAAAGTACAATGTTCATTACACGCTCGGCAATCTGAATAATCATATTGGTGTTCCTTTAACATTATTAGGATTGAAACCCGAACATGAAATAGCCATAATTGAAATGGGTGCCAATAAACTCAAAGACATTGAAGAACTTTGTACTATTTCAGAGCCAACAGTTGGAATAATCACCAATATAGGAAAGGCTCATTTGGAAGGTTTTATCAATTTTAAGGGTGTTCTGAAAACAAAAAAAGAACTCTATGAATCTATTCAAAAAATAAATGGTAAATTGATTTACAACGCCGATGACGCTATTTTAGTAAATGAATTACCACAGTCGACTCAAAATATTGCTTATAGCCAAAAGAGCTCCTCTGCACTAGTTTCTGGAGAAATTAAAGGGCAAACGCCTTTCATTCATTTTCAATGGTCGACAGGCAACTACAGCTCTCCCACTCTTGACACAAATTTGGTTGGCGAATATAATTTCTACAATTTTTTAGCGGCGGTAACTTTTGGTGTTATTTTTAAGGTTAACCCAGATAAAATTAACCACGCTCTCGAAGCATATGTCCCGAGCAACAATCGTTCTCAAGTGAACAAAACAGACAAAAATACGATAATCGTAGATTGCTATAATGCCAATCCAACGAGTATGTTTTCTGCGATTAAAAGCTTTTCTCAAATCGATCATCCAAAGAAGCTAGCGATACTCGGCGACATGCGTGAACTGGGCGCAGATGAAATAATTGAGCATCAAAAGATAATTGACCAATTAAGCCAAAATAAAATTGATGCAATCTTCGTTGGATCTGTTTTTCACGACCTAACAAAAAATGCAAACTCTTACAAGACAGCTGATGAATTAAAAATGGCCTTAGCCGAATCACCTATTCAAGATGCCTTAATATTGCTGAAAGGATCTAGAGGGATACAGCTGGAGAAATTATTGGATTTGCTTTAAAGCAAAAAAGCTCATCCTGACGAATGAGCTTTCAAAATTACATTGTAGTAAAATTTAATCTTTCAAAATATTTCTTGAAATTATAATTTTCTGAATTTCTGAAGTCCCCTCGTATATCTGTGTGATTTTAGCATCACGCATCAAACGCTCAACATGGTATTCTTTTACGAAACCGTATCCACCGTGAATTTGGATTGCTTCTACCGTTTGTTCCATGGCAACTTTAGATGCATACAACTTCGCCATTGCTGAAGATTGGTCGTAATTTCGTCCCATATCTTTATCAGTCGCTGATTTATATACCAACAATCGAGCTGCCTCAATTTCAGTTGCCATATCAGCCAATTTAAATGCAATTACTTGGTGTTTGTAGATTTCTTTTCCGAAAGTTTTTCTTTGTTTAGAATAAGCAGTCGCCAACTCAAAACCTCCAGCTGCAATACCAAGTGCTTGAGCAGCAATGCCTATACGTCCGCCAGAGAGAACTTTCATGGCAAAAGTGAAACCAAAACCATGTTCACCAATTCTATTTTCCTTCGGAACTTTAACATCATTAAATAACAAAGTATGTGTATCGCTTCCACGAATTCCAAGTTTATCCTCTTTCGCTCCAACGATGAAACCTTCCATTCCTCGTTCGATTATAAATGCATTGATTCCTTTGTGACCTGCTTCAACATTTGTTTGAGCAATTACCAAGTAGGTTGATGCTGAAGATCCATTTGTTATCCAGTTTTTCGTACCGTTTAATAAATAGTAGTCACCCATATCAATAGCGGTTGTGCTTTGAGATGTTGCATCTGAACCAGCTTCAGGTTCAGACAAACAGAAGGCACCAATTTTTTTCCCGGTAGCTAGATCAACTAAGTATTTTTGTTTTTGTTCTTCGGTGCCGTACTTCTCTAGTCCCCAACAAACCAATGAATTATTAACCGACAAACAAACTGAAGTCGATGCGTCAACTTTAGAAATTTCTTCTATTGCTAAAGCATAAGACATAGTATCCATACCACTTCCACCGTATTTTGGATCAACCATCATACCCATAAATCCCAGTTCACCAAGTTGCTTGATTTCCTCGACTGGAAAACGTTGCTCGTTATCTCGGGCAATTACGCCTGCTTTCAAAACGTTTTGAGCGAAATCTCTTGCTGCTAATTTTACTGCTTGTTGCTCTTCTGTTAATTCAAAATTCATCTTATAATTCGATTTATTATTCACAAATTAGTTGCAAATTTACGTTAATATTTCCATTTGTTATCCCTATACTAACATGTCAAATTATGAAATTGTTGGATTGATGTCTGGAACCTCACTTGATGGGTTAGATATTGTTCACGCCACTTTTACAAAACGAAATGATGTTTGGTCATTTGAACTCACTAATTCAGCAACTTATGAATATTCGCTGCCCTTAGTAGAAAGATTACACAGCGCAAAAGACAAGACCATACCGGCCTTATTAACTCTTGATAAAGACTTCGGTAATGAAATGGCTGTTTTGGTCAATGAGTTTATTCGTGAGAAAAAAATAAACATTAAAAACATAGATGCAATTGCATCACACGGACAGACTGTCTATCACCAGCCACAGAATGGCTTTAGTTACCAAATTGGCTGTGGAAGTACCTTGGCTTATCACACAGGAATTCCAGTCATTAACGATTTTAGAAATAAAGATATTATTGCAGGAGGTCAAGGTGCGCCGTTGGTACCGATTGGAGAAATACACCTATTTAAAGATGAAGCCGATGCTTTTTTAAATCTTGGAGGCTTTTGCAACATGACATATTGCAATAAAAAAGGAGATTGGAAGGCCTTTGATATTTCTCCATGCAATTTGCCTTTAAATAAATTAGCGAAACAAAAAGGAATGAGTTTCGACGAGGACGGTCAGTTATCAAAAAAAGGCACCATTGATTTTTTCCTTTTGGACTTACTTAATCAAATTCCATATTACACGCTAGAACCGCCAAAATCGCTTGGGACAGAATGGTTGGACGAAGAATTTTATCCGTTGATCAAATTTTCAAAAAATACTGAGGATAACCTCGCCACTGTTACTGAACATGTTGCCATTCAGATTGCAAATGCCATAATTGAGAAAGATATTCAACGCTTAATGATAACTGGCGGTGGTGCTTATAACACATTCCTTTTAAACCGGATTCGACATCATTCAACTGTTGAAATAATTTTACCGAGTAAAGAAATAATAAATTTTAAAGAAGCCATTGTGTTTGGGTTCTTAGGTGCGTTATATCTTGATAAAGAACCAAATAATGTTCCATCCGCAACTGGAGCGAGTAAAAAAGTTAACGGTGGAGTCTATCATTGTCCGTAAGTTGAGCAAAAGCACAAAAAAAGAAACCATATCACCCAGATAGTTTATTAAATTTGCGGCTACAATTTAATTCAAGATGAAAGATTTACTTAATAAATTCGAAAACAAACAACCCGAAATCGTTTTTGAATGGAAAGACCCAGAAACCGAAGCAATTGGGTGGGTGGTAATTAACTCTTTACGCGGAGGTGCTGCCGGAGGTGGAACACGCATGAGAGTTGGACTGGATAAAAGGGAAGTAGAATCTTTAGCAAAAACAATGGAAGTGAAATTTACAGTCGCTGGCCCTCCAATTGGTGGTGCAAAGTCTGGAATTAATTTCGATCCAAAAGATCCACGTAAAGAAGGAGTACTTAGAAGATGGTATGCTGCCGTTTCTCCATTATTGAAACATTATTATGGAACAGGTGGTGATTTGAATGTAGATGAAATACACGAAGTAATTCCATTTACTGAAGATTGCGGTGTTTGGCATCCACAAGAGGGTGTTTTTAACGGACACTTCCAACCGCGTGAATCTCAAAAAATTAATAGAATAGGTCAACTTAGATATGGTGTCTTAAAAGTTATTGAAGACGCACAATATACGCCAAACACTGCTCGAAAGTTTGTAATCGCAGATATGATTACAGGTTATGGAGTGGCTGAATCGGTAAAACATTACTACGATATTTGGGGTGGAAACCTAAAAGGGAAGCGAGTTATTGTTCAAGGTTGGGGAAATGTTGGTTCGGCTGGAGCTTATTATTTGGCACAAGAAGGAGCAATTATCGTCGGTATTATCGATAGAGTTGGTGGATTAATCAATGAAGATGGATTTACTTTCGAAGAAATAAAAGATCTTTTCTTAAAGAAAAATGGAAATGAATTGGTTCACTCCAACATGCTGTCTTACGATGAAGTAAATGCAAAAATTTGGGACGTCAAAGCAGACATATTCATTCCTTGTGCTGCTTCACGTTTGATTACAAATGACCAATTGATGCGTATGATCAATTCAGGCGTTGAAGTGATTTCAGCAGGTGCAAATGTACCATTTGCAGACCCAGAAATTTTCTTTGGCCCTATCGCTGATTACGCTGACGAAAATATATCAATCATCCCTGATTTTATCTCTAACTGCGGAATGGCAAGAGTATTTGCATATTTAATGAGCAACGACTTAGATGAAATTTCTGATGAAGGAATATTTTCAGATACAAGTAGGATAATAAAAAGTGCAATGATGAAAGCGCACAGCAAGAATCCAAGTAAAATTGGCATCGCTAAAAATGCATTTAGTATTGCTTTGGAACAACTAGTTTAATTTATTCAGAGCCTCAAAAAAATTTATCAAACCTTTTTTACTTTCCAAAAAAAAAGTAACATTTGTTTATATAATATTGACTTACTGGTTATTAGACGCAAAATATTTTCTAATATTTGACGTATCATCCAAAAGAAAATATACATTTGAACTGTTAAAAAATTAACGGCAAATGGAACTCACTTTACTCTTTATTTTTATTCTTGGTTATGTTGCCATAACGATTGAGCACAGCTTAAAAATCGACAAACTTATTCCTGCGCTGATGATGATGGCGCTCTGTTGGACAGGCATTGCTGTTGGTATTGACAATATATCAAATTGGTTTAATCCTGAAACGAGTAGTCTTTTATCTCTTATAGACGTTGATCATGAAGGAAGAATGCATTTGTTGGAAAATACAATGCTTCATCACTTCGGGAAAACAGCAGAAATTTTAATTTTCTTAATGGGCGCAATGGCCATTGTTGAGATGATTGATTACTTCGAAGGTTTTGGCACCATCAAAAAAATGATTCGCACAAGAAGTAGAGCAAAGTTACTTTGGATCATATCTTTCTTGGCATTTTTCTTATCGTCTATCATTGACAATCTTACTGCAACTATAGTGTTAATTACCATTCTACGGAAGTTAATGGATAAACCAGAGGATAGAATGTGGTATGCGGGTTTCATAATTATCGCCGCAAATGCGGGTGGTGCATGGACACCAATCGGAGATGTTACTACGACAATGCTTTGGATGGCCGGAAAAGTTACAAGTATTAAATTAATTGAATACATTGCTCTACCATCTTTAATAAACGTCTTGTTGCCATTGCTAGCAAGCAGATTTGTCCCTGCATTCAGAGGAACCATCGACATAGCCGAATTAAAAGCAGATCAAAAGGAAAATCCAAATGGCAAAACCATGCTGATTTTTGGCTTGGGAATGATAGTATTTGTGCCCATTTTCAAAACACTCACCCATCTGCCTCCTTATGTTGGAATGATGCTTTCCCTTTCAATAGTTGCGCTAGTGAGCGAAATACTATCGAATAAAAAAATCAGTTTTACTAATCCTGAAAGTGGTGAAAATGCCCATCATGGAAAAGGTCCTACGATGAATGCTTTGGCAAAAATTGAAATACCATCTGTATTATTTTTCCTTGGAATCTTAATGACTGTTGCAGCAATGGAAACGATTGGGATGATTTTTACTTTTGGACAAAATGTCAGTGCTACAATTCCACAACCCGTTTTTGTAACTATATTAGGTATTAGTTCAGCATTAATCGACAATGTACCATTAGTTGCTGCAAGCATTGGAATGTTTAGTGAAAGCGTTGATGCCAAAATTTGGCATGATTTAGCTTATGCAGCAGGAACGGGTGGCAGTATATTGATTATAGGATCCGCCGCTGGTGTTGTAGCCATGGGAATGGAAAAAATATCTTTTTTCTGGTACTTAAAAAATATTACTCTCTTCGCTTTGTTGGGATATTTAGGTGGTATTGGCTTCCTTTTCTTAATTTCCTAGGCCGACTGGTTTTATTTTGTTTGTATTTTAATGAAAAGTTTAAATAATCACAAAGAACATAGACACTTTGCACCAGATAGAATTTGTATTTTTGGCTGAAATTTAAAAACGAAATCATGGAAATTTTTATTGTATCCGTATTCATTCTCGGATATCTGGCAATTACAATCGAACATTCTCTAAAAATCGACAAGCTCATCCCAGCACTCATTATGATGGCTCTAGCGTGGGCTGGTGTCGCTTTCGGACTTGACAACTTTACTGTTTGGTTTGATAGCAGCAAGAGTGCTTTAGTAGAGGGTTATGCCAATTTTAGTCATGAAGAACGTTCTCATTTGATGGAGGAAACACTTTTGCATCATTTTGGGAAAACATGCGAAATCTTAATTTTCTTGATTGGCGCCATGACTATTGTTGAAATAACAGATCACTTCAATGGCTTTCAAGCGATAAAAAAAATCATTAAAACAACAAGTAAAAAGAAATTACTTTGGATAGTTTGTGGCTTAGGGTTCATACTTTCTGCTATTATAGACAACTTAACAGCGACAATCGTTTTAATTACAATACTTCGGAAAATCATCAAGGACGATGAGCTTAGAATATGGTATGCCGGTTTAATTATCATTGCTGCAAATGCAGGTGGCACTTGGTCTCCAATTGGCGATGTTACTACAACGATGTTGTGGATGAACGAAAAAGTAAGCTCCACGAGTTTGATTGAACATTTATTACTTCCTTCGTTAATCTGTTTTGTAATACCCACATTTTTAGCAACTTTCCTCAAACCATTCCAAGGCAATATTCCTTTTGAAGACGATACTGAAAAAGTCAGCAAGTACAGTACACTTATGTTATTTCTAGGATTAGGTATGATTGTATTTGTACCAATTTTCAAAACGGTAACTCACCTTCCACCTTATGTTGGTATGATGTTATCGCTTGGTATTGTTTCTTTAGTTGCGGAATACATTAGTAACAGACAATTTAGTATTACAAAAGTTGAAAGCCATGATCACATTCACGGACCGACATTTGGTGCTTTAACGCGAATCGAATTACCGAGTATTCTATTCTTTTTAGGAATCCTAATGACCGTTGCAGCGCTAGAGTCACTCGGTTTAATTTTCCAATTTGGACAGAGCGTTAACGCAAAAATTCCTGAAGAAACATTTGTTATGTTAATGGGAGTTGGATCAGCAATAATAGACAATGTTCCTTTGGTTGCAGCCTCTATGGGTATGTTTCAGGAACCTATGGATGCTGAAGTTTGGCACTTTATTGCATACGCAGCTGGAACAGGTGGAAGCATGCTAATCATTGGTTCCGCTGCAGGAGTAGTTGCTATGGGAATGGAAAAAATATCATTTTTCTGGTATTTACGAAACATTTCATGGCTAGCAGCCGTAGGATACCTTGTCGGAGCCGGAGTATTTTTATTATTACATTGATGCTCGCAATAAATTTGAAATAGAAAATAAAAAACATAACCAAGCGTTTATAAATTATGAGTTTAACTTATTTACTTCAAGTAACTGGCATCGCTGATACAGCAGCGAGCGCTGTTGAAACTTTGGGAACAAAGGAGCAATCTCTTTGGACTATAGTCGCACGATCAAGTGTTGGATTTGGATTGTTCATTAACATCGCCCTTGCATTAATGCTTGGTTACGCTGTTTTTGTCTTCGTAGAAAGATTTCTTGCTCTTCGAAAGGCTTCTATGGAAGAAGATAATTTCTTGGCAAAAATCAAGGAATACCTTTCAGCAGGTAAAATCGATCAAGCAAAAGATTATTGTACGCGCTCAACTTCTCCGTCTGCGAGAATGCTTGAAAAAGGAATCGGTAGAATCGGTAAGCCAATAGAAAGTATTTCTGCTGCTATAGAAACAACAGGAAAATTAGAAGTTCTTCGCTTAGAACAACGTTTGTCATTTTTGGCAACAGCGGCCGGTGCGGCGCCAATGATAGGTTTCTTGGGTACAACTATCGGTATGGTTGTTGTATTTATTGACCTCGAAAATGCAACAACATTGGAAATAAAGACAATTGCACCCGGAATTATGACCGCAATGGTAACAACCGTTGCTGGTTTAATCGTCGGAATCGTTTCTTTTATGGGCTACAATTACCTCGTTGGACGTATTGGTAAAGTAGTTTACCAAATGGAAAATGCAGCTATGGAATTCATGGATTTGTTGAACACACCAGGAAAATAAATTATGGACTTAGGATCAAGAAATAAAATCAAGGTTGAAGGTGGAATGGCGTCCATGACGGACTTGGTCTTCCTTTTGTTGATATTCTTCATCATTATGAGTTTGATGTCGAACAACCAAACTCCTTTAGATTTACCAAAATCAGATGAATCGTTGCCGCCAGACCAAAATCCGGTTACAGCAACGGTTATGATTACCAAAGACAACAAATATGTTGTGCTTCCGGGTGGATCTTTGGATAAACCTATGGAATTTGATGAAATCAAGGAATTGGCCGGTCAAGCGGTATTAAATTCAGGAGAATTTAAGTTGAAAGTAGCTGGACACCGAGAAGCTTCTTATGAAGCCGTATTTAAAGTTTTGGCCTTAGCGCAAGCAAATGAGTGGGACCCTGTAATTGCTTACAACAAATAATTATATGTCATCTTTTCCAATAGCAGATAAAAAAGACGAGCAAATAGGACTAATTGGTTCTGTTGTTGCTCTGCTTTTCCTGTTCATGCTATTGATATTGTTTACTTACCAAATTGCAGATCCAAAACCAGAACCATTCAAACAAGCTGCACAAACAGAATTGCAGGAATTGGAATTGGAAAATCTAAAAGTTGACGCTGGTGGCGGAAGTGAAGGTACTCCATCGGATGAACCCGTTACGAAACCACAACCAGAAACGCAACAAGTTCTCACTAAAAAGGACAATCCCAAAACGAAAACAAACACAGGAAAAGGAACAAAAAACACTTCTCCTAGTTCAAAAAATGTCCCGTCTAATTCTACAAAATCTGACAACCCTTTTGGATCAGGTGGTAGCGGTGAACAAGGAAGTGGTAGCGGTAAATTTGGAGATGATAGTGGAGCTGGAAGCGGCAATGGCCCCGGTGGAACTGGAGATGGAGCAGGACGAATTAGACTCGTCGATCCACAAGTTGATGATATTGTTTCCGATGATAATCATAGAATTAATCTGCGTTTAACTATAAATGCTGAAGGAAATGTTATCGATATAAGAAATATTGCTGCTCAAACGACAACTACTGATCAAAGAATTATAAATCAAGTAATTGCCGCTACAAAAAAACAAGCAAAATACAGCAAGAAACCCGGCTCCGGTCCTGAGGTTGTTTTCATTACCCTACATCTAAGTGCAATCTAAAATATATTCCGAAACAATCGATTGGCTGTTTCAGCGTTTTCCTTCCTATCAAAATATTGGCGCTCCTGCGTACAAGCCAGGATTGGATACTGTTCTTAAACTTTGTTCAGCTTTCGATAACCCACAAGAAAAACTCAAATTTGTCCATGTAGCAGGTAGTAATGGTAAAGGTTCAATTTGTTCTATCCTCGCTTCATTTTTAAAGGAGAACAAGCTTGAAACTGGCCTATTTACCTCGCCGCATCTTGTTGATTTCAGAGAAAGAATCCGTGTAAATGGTGAAACAATTTCTGAAGACGATGTTATTTCTTTTTGTAAAAAAACACTTTCCCTCCCACTCGATTTTGAGCCTTCTTTTTTTGAAATCACCTTTGTAATGGCATTAGTTCATTTTGTGAAAATGGAATGTGAAATATGTGTAATTGAAACGGGATTAGGCGGAAGATTGGATGCGACCAACATTATTACTCCACTCTTATCAATAATAACAACCATTAGTCTTGAGCACACCAATTTCCTGGGAAATACTTTACATGAAATTGCTTTTGAAAAGGCAGGAATTATTAAAAACAGTGTGCCTGTTATCATAGGGCATAAAAATCCGTTAACCGAATCTGTTTTCCGCAGTAAAGCCATTAAAGAAAATACCAAAATAGAATTTACAGAAGACCAACACTACCCGCTTCCGACTTCATTTCCTCTATTAGGTGAATACCAAAAGAAGAATTACCAATGCGCCCTTCACGCCATAGCGTTCCTCTCCAAGTATTTCACCTTAAGAATTACCAAAATGGACGATGCGCTATTGAATCTCACTAAAAACACCGGATTTCAAGGGCGTTTACAGATTGTACAAGAAAATCCAAGAGTGATATTCGATGTTAGCCATAATGCAGAAGGAATTGAAGCTACTTTGAATTACTTAGAGCGCGAATTTGGCGCATTAAAAATTATCTATGGTTCGAGTTCAGATAAAAACTTTGATGAAATTTTCCGATTTTTCTCCGATAAAAACAGCTACTCTTTCACTGAATTTAGCAATGTACGCTCCGCGAAGATTGAAGTTTTAGAGAATTATTCAAAAAAATTCAACTTAAATTCAACTTTTTATAGAGACCCTAAAAAAGCACTTTTAAGAGCTAAAGAACTGTCAAACAATACAGAAACGATTGTTGTTTTTGGAAGCTTCTTTTTATTGCATGATTTTTTAAAATAATTTTTCGGTTTTTCGATTGTCATTAAAAAAAAGCAAGTTATATTTGCACTCGCATTTGAGGAAAGCGTTTCTCAAAAAAAACATTTAAATAACATATTGGGAGTTTAGCTCAGTTGGTTTAGAGCATCTGCCTTACAAGCAGAGGGTCGGGGGTTCGAATCCCTCAACTCCCACAAGATAAACCCAGTAACCAGAAGGCTTTGCTGGGTTTTTTGTTGGTTCAAACTTTTCTGAAGAATATACTGATTTTTCGAGACCATGACATATTTCTGTGGACTTGAAAAAGATTCATGCATAAATTCGTGTCAACCTGAATAAAAAGATTCCAATATTGGTAACTCCTCTGAACTGAGATCTCTTTTTGGGAGCAAGTCACAAATCTATGGAGATAAAAAAACAAAAATGTTTTAGACATAAAGTTAAACGACAAAGAAAGAAATCAACTTTTATAAAGTGAAACCTGAAAACTTTATTTCAGCAGATATAAACTGCATTTCCCTCCTTCAACAGTAAAAATATAATTGTCTATTACGAGACCTGTTTCTCTTTTAACGATTAAACTATGTGCTGCTGAACTTACTTTTCCCATATTAAATTCCACCGTTAAAACCTCAGGCGAATCACACGTTGGTAAAACATTTGAATACTGTCCACTAGAAATAGTGCCAACATTGTTTCCATCTACAAAATAAATCAATGTAATAACACTGTCAACGGCATATTCCTGCGCTTTTACAGTATCAAACCAAATCCCTACACTGCCCTCGTACGTGCAGGATTGATCATTTTTTTTCGCTTCTTTTTCAAAATTCATTGCGTTTTGATCTGTGCATCCTAATTTCTTACAGGAGCATAAACAAATTGAAAGTAAAAGGACGGAAAGAATAACATTTATTTTCATAATGGAAAATTACAACTTTAATCAAAAAGATGCAATTCGATTCATCTTGTAATTGGCTTAATTCTTCTCAACTGCGGAGGATTACATTGGTTTTAACGGCTCAAATTAGTGGTGAAATTGCAAATTAGATGCAGCATCCGCCCGATTTTGGATTTTACAAAAATGTTAAAACAAAAAAAAGTCCAAGAATAAACTTGGACTTTTGGCGGAGAGTGAGGGATTCGAACCCCCGGTAGGTTGCCCTACGTCGGTTTTCAAGACCGGTGCATTAAACCAGCTCTGCCAACTCTCCGCGGCAAAAGTACTAATACTTTGAATACTGACAAGTGTAAGATGAAATAAAATTTAAACTAATAGTAAATAGTCTGATTTTCTGAACCTTTCAATCAGAAGATTTATCAATTTAAGACTTTATGCGTACATCTATAACTGGAAATATCCTACATTTCGTATTTTTACAGTTAAACTTTTAAGAAATGAAAATTGTTATCGTTTGTCTTTCTGTTCTTCTCTTCTGCTTTGGTGGCCTGACTCAAAGTCAAAAACTAAAAGTTTACTTGGATACGAAACAGTTTTACGAACCTTCAACAGGAAACTTTGTTGAAATCAACTTTCAGTTTGTCGGTACTTCAATTTCCTACAATGGTGTTGAGCATGGCTTAAAAGGAGAATTAGCAATAATTTTGGATATTGTTCAAGAATCGGACACCTTAATTAGTGATGCATTTCGATTAGAGACGCCATTAATGCGGGATAGCATAGTGGAGGATTTTTATGATATTCGCAGATTTGCTCTGGATCCAGGAAATTACAAACTCTATCTTCAAATATTTGATTTGAATAAAGACGATGACGCTATCGTAGGCAACATAAAATTTACAATTGAAGATAAATCCGCAAACATTTGTTTTGGAGACATTCAAAATATAGAGTTCGCAAGTCCTGGGGATGAGTCAAGTGTTTTCTTTAAATCCGGTTTTGATATTGTTCCAAGATTATCGAATTATTACCCAGAACAATTATCTGCACTTCCCTATTATACTGAAATCTACAATTCAGAAAGACTAGGAACGCCAGAATTTGGCGTCAAGGAAACTATTTTTAGTGCCGACACAAAAGTAGAATTAGAAGAGTACTCAAAAATTTATCGTTATAAATCGAACAAAGTAGTATCCGTATTACGTCAAATTAATATCAAAGAATTGCCAAGTGGCAACTATTATCTTTCTTTATCCATTATCGACAACAAAATGGAGGCGATTAGTGAAAAAGTGTATTTCTTTGAAAGAACGAATAACGAATTATTTGTTTTAAGCGACAACCTCGCATTAGATCCTGCATTTGAAAAAAGCATTCCAAAAGATAGTATCCCCTTTTTCTTGGCGAGTTTGCTTCCATTGGCAAAAGGAGAATCGGCGTTAACTATTTTGAATAGCTTGAAAGAAAAAAATGATGAAAAATCATTGAAATTGATTCAATCGTTTTGGCTTTCCACAAGCCGAGCGACTGCCTACGAAAGCTGGTTGAAATACAAACAACAAGTTATTTACATTGAGAAACTCTACGCAAATAACTTTTTGAGAGGATATGAGTCGGATAGAGGCCGCGTTTATTTGCAGTACGGGGCGCCGACCAATGTAATGGCTCGAGAAGCTTCGGCCACTGAATTTCCTTATGAAATTTGGCAATACGATAAAATTGAGCGCTTCTCCAACAAAAGATTCGTTTTTTATAACCCAGATTTTATTGCCAATAACTACAGATTGCTCCACTCCGATTTGATAGGAGAACCGAAGAATCAAAATTGGTCCGTTGCCTTGCAAGTGCGAAATGCATTTAATGGAGATACGGACAGTCAAAATAAAAATACGCCTGATTACTTTGGTGGCCAGAGTAATGATTTATTCCGTCAATATTAATAATCACGCTAGGTTTTGAATCAACTTTCCATTGTCATTCTGAATTATAACGGTCGAAATTTTTTAGAAAAATTTTTACCAACTGTAATTGAATATCGTGACGGCCACGAGGTTGTTGTGGCTGACAACATGTCTACAGACGATTCTGTCGTCTTCCTAAAAGAAAATTTTCCAGACATTCGATTTATTCAAAATAACGAAAACGGCGGATTTGCGCGCGGTTACAATGAAGCATTAAAGCAAATTGACAGTAAATTTTATTTGCTTTTAAACAGCGATATTGAAGTGACACCAAATTGGCTATCCCCACTTTTAGAAGCTATGAAAGATAAAACAGTAGCTGGATGTCAACCAAAAATACTTTCCCAACACGATAAAACTAGATTTGAGCATGCTGGTGCTTCAGGAGGATTCTTGGATAAAGATTACTTTCCATTTTGTAGAGGCAGAATACTTGAAAAAACAGAATCGGACCTTGGTCAATATGACGATGAAATAGAAATATTCTGGGCCACAGGCGCGGCGCTAATGATAAGAAGTGAATTATATCATAAAATAGGTGGTCTTGACGAGGACTTTTTCGCGCATATGGAAGAAATTGATCTTTGTTGGCGACTAAAAAAACAAAATTATCGATTTAAAGTCGTCCCAAAATCAGTTGTCTATCATATTGGAGGGGGAACTCTGCCTTATACTTCGCCATTTAAAACCTACTTGAATTTTAGGAATAGTTTGTTTATGCTCATTAAAAACCATGAAGGTTGGCTATTTCCAAAGTTGTTTTTCCGTCTTATTTTAGACGGAATAGCTGCCGCGCGATTTTTAATTAGAGGAGAGCGTCAACAATTTGCGAGTATTTTCAATGCGCATATCTACACCTTTAAGATATTCAATAAAATGTTGGCAAAAAGACGTCTTATTCGCGAAAACAGCACAGTATTCAATACTGTTGGACTCTATAGAGGAAGTATACTTTGGCAAAGATATGTCCGAAAAAATGACAAGTTCAAGAAATTACCTCAAAGTAAATTCTATAAATTTTGATGACAAAAATAAAGTAAGGCCAGTCGATAACTTTCCATTCCTAATCCAAGAATACACCCAACACAAACTGGGGTCAACATGGATTCATGCCTGAAAGACTCGCGATTTGTTATGTTCGACAAATGAACTTCAAGTACAGGCGTTGAAATACTAGAAATCGCATCTCTTATGGCAACACTTGTATGTGTATATCCTCCAGCATTTAAAACAATAGCATCGGCATTTGTATTCTGCAGTTTATTAATTAATTCACCTTCTAAGTTCGATTGGTCGTATTCAATCTCACAGTCAAATTCATTTTGCCATTGTTTTAAAGCTTGCTCAAATGTAATATTCCCGTATATTTCAGGTTGTCTTTGACCAATTAAGTTTAAATTCGGACCATTTAGTATCAATATTCTCATTCCATGTGTAATTCGGAACGCTATATTAAGCAATTTGTCGCTTACTTAAAAATCGAAAAAGGTTTAGCTGAAAATTCAATTTTCGCTTACCAACGCGATGTCCAAAAACTCGTCTCTTTTTGTGCTTCCGAAAAAAAAGATATTATTGACTTAAAGTACAGTGATTTAAACCACTTTTCGGGTTTATTATACGACCTCGGATTGAACCCAAGGAGTCAAGCTAGAGTGATAAGTGGCATCAAACAATTTTATTCATTTTTGATACTTGACGACATTATTTTAGTAGATCCCAGCGAAAATCTTGAACTTCCCAGATTGGGACGGAAACTACCTGAAGTTTTAAGTATAGAAGAAATTGACGCATTGATTAATGCAATTGACTTGAGTAAGCCAGAAGGACAGCGAAACAAAGCCATTTTGGAAACTTTATACAGTTGTGGACTTCGGGTATCTGAACTAACCAATCTTAAATTTGCAGATTTGTATTTCGATGAAGGTTTTATTCGAGTTATTGGAAAAGGAAATAAACAGCGTTTAGTTCCATCGAGTGCGACCGTCGAAAAAGAGATTAATTTTTACAAAACTACTACAAGAAACCATTTGAATGTGGTGAAAGGAAGTGAAAATATAGTTTTCTTAAACCGTCGAGGCGCCCAATTGACCAGAGAAATGATATTTACCATTATTAAAAATTTGGCCATAGAAATTGGACTGACAAAAAAAGTTTCACCTCATACTTTTCGTCATTCTTTCGCTACGCATCTATTGGAAGGTGGAGCCAATTTAAGAGCTATCCAAGAAATGTTAGGACATGAATCTATAACTACCACAGAAATTTATACTCACTTGGATCAATCCTACTTAAAAGAAGCCATCCTAAGTTTCCATCCAAGAAATATGAACTGATCTATTTTTTCTTAGACTTCACAAACATATGTATCCAAATTACCTTCGATAATGCATACAAATAAGGACCTAATAAAAGACTCGAAATTGCTATTACGGAGATTGGCCACCAAACGCTTAAACTCGGAAGAAAAAGAATGAAACTTAAGTAAATAGCGACGAAAAGTGCCACTCCTAGTCCATAAGATACATATAATGCACCAAAGTAAAATCCTGGTTCTCTTCTAAAGTCTAAATCACATTTTGGACATTTTGGATGAATTTTACCCGCATTTTTAAGATCGTAAGGACTTGAAATAAAGAATTCACCCTCCTGACATCTGGGGCATCTCATTTGGAAAATACTTCGTAGTTTGGATTTTGACATTGTACTTGATATTGAATAGTTCGACTTTGCCTGCTAAGAGTTGCAATGAAAAGTATATGACTTTATGCAAATTTATACAAATTATTAAGAATCTAGCTCTATTTCTCTGACAAGAATACCTACTTTTGGCCAGGATATGATGAACCGTTGGATACAAAAATTATGGCCCAAACACGCGCAAAATTTCTGGCGCATGGTTTTATTGTCGACGCTCGCGTTATTCTTAATTCGAATTCTATTTTTCTTCGTTCATCAGGTTGCTTTTAAAGAAGTTAGTACCTCGGATTGGTTAGCCGGAATTTGGTTTGATTTAATCACAGTATGCATTACTTTTCTGCCCTATGCAATAATTCATTTCTTGCCCCTACCTCATCGAAATAATAGGATCTACAAAATCTGGACGTATTTATATTTTATCTTGGCTAACGTTTTATTGCTAGGACTAAATCTTATCGATATTGAATACTTCAAATACACGGGAAAAAGATCTACAAGCGATTTAATTTCCATGACAACCACGGGCAATGATATGTCCCAATTGGTTGGCACTTTTCTTGTGCAATTTTGGTGGTTAGTTCTGTTGTTCTTTACAATGATTAGCACACTGGTTTGGCTATTAAAAAATAGTCAAGTAAAAGAGGTGTTCATGACAAAAAAAGACTTCATTCCTCATTTTATAGTTCTAATATTCTCCTTGGCCATCGTTATAGTTATTGGGCGAGGAGGAATTGGTTTGCGACCAATTGGCATCATTGAAGCTGCTCGATTCACCAAGCCCAGCAATACAGCTCTTGTCTTAAATACAGCTTTTACAATGTTAAAGTCATATGGAGCTGAAACCTTGCAACCTGTCGAATTTTTTTCGGAAGAAGAAGCAAATAAACTATTTTCACCTATAAAAACATCAAAACCTGCGAATCTTTTATCCGACAAGCCTAACGTTGTCATCATCATTTTAGAAAGTTTTGGAAACGAATGGCTTGCGTTTAATAATCCTGATTTAAAGAAAACCTACACTCCTTTTTTAGATTCATTGGCTTCTGAAAGCATGTTTTTTGAAAACGGTTATGCCAATGGGAAAAAATCGATTGAAGCAGTTCCCGCAATCATTTCATCTATACCAAGTTTAATGAATAACCCTTATATTTCTTCAAGTTATGGAAATAATGGAATAAAATCATTGGCTAATATTCTTAAAGAGCAAGGCTACAGCTCTGGATTCTATCACGCTGCGACAAATGGCTCAATGCGTTTTGATGGATTTGCTGCTCAAGCGGGATACGAAAACTATTATGGCCGTTTCGAATACAATAATGATGACCATTTTGATAAAACATGGGGTATATTGGATGAATATTTTAACCCATGGGCGGCAAAACAAATGAGCCAATTAAAAGCCCCATTTTTTGGAACATTATTTACAATTTCTTCTCATCATCCATATTTTATTCCTGCCGACAGAAAAAAAGATGTTATTCATGGGCCTGAACCAATATGTGCAAGTATAAGCTACGGCGATTATTCACTTCGCAAGTTTTTTGAAGAAGCAAGAAAACAAACTTGGTATAAAAACACTTTATTCGTTCTTTGTGCTGACCACACACCATCTACTACTTCAGCATATTTTAGTCAAAGAGACCAACTTTATAGAATTCCAATCCTTTTTTATGAACCAAACGGAAAATTACCAAAAGGAAAAAGAAGTGAGATTTTTCAGCAATTGGATATTCTCCCTACCGTTTTGGACTTGCTGAATTTGGAGCAAAAGTACTATGCCTTTGGCAATTCAATATTTCAAAAAGGTGAGCGAGAAGCATTAACTTATTTAGAAGGGATTTACTACTACTTTAACAAACCATTTATGATTTCTTTTTCTGGCAACAATCCTTTAAATAATTACAGTCTGGCTGATAAAAGGGAAATGAGCAAAGATGAGAAAGACAATATAATACCAGAGTTCAACTTAAAAGTGGATCGATTGAAAGCCATTATTCAGCGATATAACCACGATTTGATTAACAATCAAACCCGTGTTAAATGAAAAGAAAAATCCGTTTTATTATCAATCCGAAATCTGGAGTTCAAAAAAAGTATGATTTCCCTGCTTTAATTGAAAAGCACATTGACAAAACGCAATTCGATTTTGATATTGCTCACACCGAATACAAAAAACATGCGAAAACGCTTGCAGAAGATGCGGCAAAAGAAAGTTTTGATATTGTTTGTATAGTTGGTGGTGACGGTTCTGTTCACGAAGTAGGAACAGCCTTAATTGGGACGAAAACTACACTGGCAATAATTCCCGCTGGATCCGGCAATGGATTAGCGCGACATTTAAATATTCCCATGGACTACGTTGAGGCAATTCAAACTATCAATAACGGGAAGCAAGAAAAAATGGATACCGTATTAGTCAACGACAAAGTATTTTTAAATGTTGGTGGTTACGGATTTGACGCAGCAATTGCAAAAGGATTTGAAAACCACGTAAGAAGAGGTTTTTGGGGATATGTCAAACTTGTTTCTCAGCAATGTTTTGGTTATAAATCAACTCTTTTTTCGATAGAAATCAATGGAGAGTGCAGAGAAGAGAAATTATTTCTTTGTACGATAGCCAATGCAAACGAATACGGCAATGGTTTTTGTATTTCTCCAAATTCAAGTGTAAAGGACGGTGTAATTGAATTATGCATGATGAAACCTTTTAATCTTCTCTTGTCACCTTTTGTTATCTACCGGTTTTTTAAAAAAACCAATGACAAAAGTCGGTACATGGAAATTATACCTTTTCAAAAGGCAAGAATCACACTTCACTCACCAATTGCACATTACGATGGTGAACCTTTTGATATTCGAAAAGAATTGAACATTGAAGTAGTACCAAATAGTCTTCGTATATTAATTAATAAAAATAGCCATGTCAAATAAATGGAATATTGAAAATATCCTTCAAACTTTGGATAAATTATCTGAAAACACGAAACCTGAATGGGGTCAAATGACTGCGCAGAGAATGGTTGAACATCTGACGGATACGATTAATATTGCTAATGGAAAAAACCCGCAAGAATTGGCTATTCCTGAAGATAAAATCGAAAAAATGCAGAGTTTTCTTGAGACTGATAAGCCGATGGTCCGAAATATCGAAGTTCTTTTTGCTGGTAAGAATGTTGTTTTAAGAAATGACGAACTACCTACGGCAATTGACGAATTCGTTGATGAATGGTTATTATTTGAAGACATTTTTGAAAGTGAACCAGGACATACAGCAGTTCACCCTTTCTATGGTGCATTGAATTATCGTCAATGGATGTTATTAAACGACAAACATTTGAATCATCATTTTGAGCAGTTCAGATTGATTTAATATTTATAACTCATTTTTAAATGCCTTTAATCTTTATTAAAGGCATTTTTTTGTCTGCTTTTTTGAAATCAAATGAATAGGTATCAATCTCTTCAAATTTTTGGGTGTAAAAAAACCCTGCTTATTTCTAAGCAAGGTTTTTGTAATCTTCCGTAAGGTGAATTAATTCTTAACAATTCGCTGAATCATTGTACCTGAACCTGAAGTTAATTGGATCATATACATTCCTCTATCCATGTTGCTTATATCTATAACATAACCGTCAACTAATTCAATTAAAGTAGAAATTAATTTACCTTGTGCATCATAAATAAGAGCATTTACAGTTTCAACTTTATTTAATCGTACGGTAATAATTCCTGTCGTTGGATTTGGATATAACTGAGCATCCATCGAACCACTTACTTCATTAATACCAACAGCATTTAAAATCACGCAGTTTGAAGTATCACTACATCCACTTGAATTAGCCACAATTACAGCATAAGATCCGTCAACTGTTGCTACAAACGTTTCGCTATTAGCACCTCCTATTGAGTTGTTTGTTGTACAATTAATCCACTGGTAACTTGCAGCACCTAACGGCGTCGCAATTATCGTAATTGTGTTCGAAGCCGTTGCTATTGGAGTAGGAAGTGCATTCAGTGTGATTAATAATGAATCCATTGCTGAACATCCATTTGCGTTTGTTCCTGTTACTGTGTACACACCTTGAACCGTTGGTACAAAAGCTACACCGTTTACAACTCCATTGCTCCAAACCAAAGTTGGCGCTCCAGAAGCTGTTAAAGTTACAGAACCACCCGCACAAACCGCTAATGAACTAAATCCTGCATCAACCATTGGTGTAGCATTTCCTGTTACAACAACTGTGTCCATATTTATACATCCGCTGATGCTTGTAGCCGTCATGATATACGTGTTGTTTCCTACCATCGCTGGGAAAGCAGCACCATTGCTCACACTGTTGTTCCAGGTTATCGTTCCGTTACTTGTTCCTGTCAATGTAACTGGCGAACCTGAACAAACCGTAACATTTGCCCCTGCATTTGCTGTTGGTGTTGCACTAATCGTTACCAAAACAGTGTCTGTATTTTGACATCCTGCTGTATTCACTGAAGTCAGTACATAGCTTGTTGTTGCCGTTGGTGTAAATGCCACACCATTTGTTATACCATTATTCCAGGTTACTGATGTTCCAGTCGTTGTTCCTGTTAAGGTAACACTTGCTCCTGAACAAACAGCAACGTCCGCGCCTGCATTGGCTGTTGGAAGTGGGGAAACCGTAATCAATACTTGATCTGTATTTTCACAACCATTAACATCGGTTCCAATCACTGTATAGGTATTTGTAGTAGTAGCGTTAAACGAAACGCCATCGGTGACACCATTATCCCATACATAGGTAGATGCTCCTGAACCAGTCAAGGTTTGAGGATTTGTTGTAGAATTTGAACAGATAATTACATCTGTACCTGCATTTACAATTGGTAAAGCGTTAACTATAACTGTAACTACAGTTCTATTAGGACTTAAACAGCCTGCATTTATACCTTGCGCATAGAAGTTATAAACACCAGGAACTGTTGTATTCGGTAAAACAGAAGTGCCAACTGTTTGCAAAGTTGCATTAGAACCTAACAATGTTCCACCTGTAAGAGCCGTATACCATTGGATTCCTGCTGTAGGACCTGTTGAAATTGTAGCTGATGCCGTTAGGATTTCACTTAAATCATTAAGACAAGCAGAACCATTTGCAGACACAGCGTTGTTCACTGTCCAAACGGGTTGTGTAATTACGATAGATTTAGTTGGACTATTGTTGTTCAAAGCATCCTTAATTACAACGCTATACGTACCTGCTGCAAGGTTTGTTGGTATTGAACCAAATGCACCACCATTTACTGAATAAGTAAAAGGAGCCGCACCACATGCCACGGTTCCTAACGTGAATGAACCATTTGCCGTTCCGTTACAAGTTGCATTAACCGCATTTAATGACGCATTAACATTAGTAACATTTACTGTTATTGGAGTTCTATTCGTACTTGCACAACCTCCAGCAACTGATATTTGCGCTTGAGCATAGTAAGCATAACTTCCTGACGATGCTGGTGAACTAATTACGGTTGTTCCAATCGACTCAAGTGTTGTACCTGAACCTAATGAAGCACCTCCTGTAGCAGAAGCAAACCAAGAAATGGCAACAGGAGGAACAGTATAATTTATAATCAACGATATCGTTCCAAAAGTTGCATCAATTGTGGTTGCACCGCCATCATCAAAAGTTTCTGTTAAAAGAACATTAATTGTTCCTGTTGAAGCATTAAAACCCGTCAATATAATTGATGGATCTGGAGCAATTAAACCACCACTCGTTAGAGTAGATATTTGAGCTTGAGCCAATGTATATGCACCTGTTGTTGCTACTCTAATTTCACTTGTATAAGATCCATTAATGGAATTTACGTTTGTAAATAGTAACTGAGCAGAAGTAATTGTTGCTCCTGCTGGCACGCCTGTAATGGTTGCTGAAACAGTAGTTGCCCCAGTACCTGTGCTAGAAACATTCGTCCCGATTAAAATAGTCGAAACTCCTGAACTCGGAGGCGCTGTAACTGAAATTGGCAAAGTAGTTGAACCTGTGCAAGTTGAATACAAATTCGGACTTACAGTTGGTGCTGCTGGGAAAATACTATTCACCACAACAACAAAAGTATCAATTTCTATACAGATACCGTTTTGACCCGTTACTAAGTATGAGTAGGTTCCTCCCGCTGTTGGCGTGATGGTTTGAGCAGCACCCGACAAGCTCGTTGCAATTCCACTTCCAGCTGCTGGTAAAGCTGTCCATGCGTAAGAATAGGCAGGTGAAGCTGTTGAAGAGGAACTAATTGTGTAGGCACCGCCAACACAAAAAACATTTGCAGACTGTGTTGTTGTTATTGCGGCAGGCAATGTCGCTGTAGCAGTTACTGTCGTTAAGGGGCTGACACAACCATTTGTGCCTACTTCATTGACGTAATATGTTGTTGTCGTGCTTATTGGTGCTTGAACAAAATTATTACCCGACATAGGTTGACTTCTTTTGATTAAAACATCATCAATTGTCACACCACTCGAAATACCCCCAGATCTGCCTTTGAAAACGTAGCTCCAATTCGACTGATTACTAGATAAATAAGCAGCCGGTAATTGTATATTTGTGAACAAAGCTACCCCATCCAAAGTCATATTGAATATGCCCAATGAATCGATTGTCATGGCAACGACTGCAGTTCCATTTACCCAACCTAAATTGGTATTGTTATAAGCTAAAACACCTGGTGTAGAAGGGGTTTGCTCGTTTACAGCACAATTGTACATCAAATATATTCCTTGTGTGCTTGTACCATTTGTGTAATAATTGAAGGATACTTTCAACTTTGTTCCTGTGCCATTTTCAGCATTCATTAAAGGCTCCACAGCAGTACTTGCGTCATTACCAAAACTGAAACTAACACCATCCGCCATGTTTGAAACAGATGCACCTTGTGTTATTAATTTAAATCCAATTTCGTGCTTGTTACTTGTAAAACCCGCTGGATTCACGCGGAATGCTCCAAACTGAGACAATGCGTTCGGGTACAACTGCAATTCATTCGCTAACACAGAAGCATTTCCAGAAATAGATGAATTTGCTAAAACAGTAGACGAAAAATTATTAGTATAGTAAGTACCCATTGATGTGAACAAGCTCGGTTGAGCTAATATCGTTCCTGCAGCATTTGAATACCAATTGTAATTATTAGTACCAGCAGCTCCCGCAGCACTCGTAACCGTTGCCGTTGGAACTTGTGCTCCACAATGTATGCTATTGTTGGCAGTTGGTGCCGCTGGCAGTGCCAACGCAGTTATCGTTGTATTCGCTGTTATTGAACAACCTAGTGCAACTATAGTCGCTGTATAAGTAGTCGTATTTGTTGGTGATACAACTAATGGACTACCTGTTCCTAAAGCGGTTGCACCATCAGACCAAGTAATTGATGTAATTGCTGGTACGGCACCTCCTCCTGCGTTTGCACTTGAAATATTTAGCATGTAATCCTCGTATTCTCCCCAACTAATTGATGCTAGATAACTACCAATCAACCCTTCATTGCTTATAACTCTCATACGAGTCAAACCATTAAAGGCAGAGGCTGGAATAACAAAAGTTCCTGTTTCTGTATGAGCTCCTGCGGTTGTAGCTGCACTAGTGTAGACCATTTCACCAGCATCAGTAAATACACCATTTCTATTGTAATCAACGAATATTGCCATTGCATTACCATATGCAGAAGTGCCTTGCAAACTACTCAAAGAAAAGTCATATGTTTGACCAGTTGCCATCGCATAAGGACCAAAAGCAGTAAAGTTTGAATAAGAACCTGCTGTACCTGTTGCGGTTCCGAGTGTTCCTGCCAAACTATTATAAGTACTTGAATTTGATAAAATTGTTGTTGCCCCTTGAGATATTATTACAGCACCTAAATCCTCATCAACCGTTGGACTAGATGCAGATGGTGTTGAGTAGAGAGTTGAAGGATTTGAACTTCCCAAGGTAGCTGAAACAACAGCTGGAGAACCAGAGCAAACACTTGACAATGTATTGGCCACAAAAGCAGAAATCCCTTGCAACGGTAGATCAGAATAACTCGCACCAACATAATTCGCTGTTAAAGGAAAAGTATTCGTAGCCGAAACAGACCAAACAATGTTGGCATTTGTGGGAGCAGCAACAGGAATCGTTCCTGACCAAAGCGAACCAGACGCATTGGTCATAGAAATTGGCGTTTGTGCCGCTCCGTTGAAAGAGTAATTCAAAACCACCGTTGAAATTGTTCCCGATGCTGTTGCTGCATTTACTTCAACTACTCGAGAAGAAGCAGTAACACATTGAGGTGCAATAGATGGTGTAACTGAAGAAAGCACTAAAACTGGTGATGGCGTTGTTCCTTCAAACTCGTCCGCACCTATATCTGGGCCACTTCCTGTTCCTGAATATCCTATATTTCCTGCTCGGGTGTTACTATCAAAATCCGCTGTAATACCAGTAATGTTTGAAGCTCCACTTTCTAATTGTGTAACTACCGCTGCATCAATGTGCAAAAAATTACTGTTCACACCTACAGTTGATAAATAGGAAGGAGCAATTGAAATAGAACTTGAACCAACGGTTGGAATCAATGCTTGATAAGCAGCAATAGTTTGTGCTGAATTCGTTCCATCGTAGTACACTAATTTCGTTGCTGAAGCATTGCCCGCATGAAAATTATTTCGATTGCTCGATGCACTTAAATTTGTAGCATTCGCTATAGACCTCAAAAACGCAACGGTTAATCCGGTACCATTTGGAGTAGACGTATTTTGTAAAATATTGTTTGAAATTGTTAAACTCGAGGTGGTTGAAGTTGCATTTCCCGTTTGGAATAACGCGGCAGTGGTGAAATTAGTCCCAACACTCGACGCATTTACATAAATCGTATTATAGGAAATGTTCAAGGATGTTGAAGATGTGGAAGCTGTCAAGTTTATTCCACGAACAGAAGGCGCAATATTTGATACAGTATTCGCATTCGGCGCTTTCAAATCTCCGATTAAATTGTTGTAAACATTCGCCACTCCTGCAGTTCCCAAACTAGCTATTGCAATTCCTGAAACCGTTGGAGCTGCTGCTGTGGATTGTAGATTGTAGATTGTAGATCTTATTTTTAAATACACTTGGACTACTGCTGCTCATTTGTATTCCTGAAAGCGTTGTTCCATTGGAAGAAATTCCGTTAATTGTATTATTCGAAACAGTCCGAGATCCAGTAGTTGTGAAGAAATACATGCCATAAGTGGTGCCAGTTCCCAAATGATTTAAGTTGGTAATGGAATTGTAATTGTAATTCTCATCGCTCGGCGAGCCTATGTCGTATATACCGTACATTGCGCTTGTACCTGTCGCTTTGTTGCAATTCAAATTACTGATGGTATTACTGTCAGCAACAACCGTAGTTCCAGCTACCTGAATTCCATACATTGTACTCGACGTACCTGTACCTGCTATACTCAAATTAGAAACCGTGTTATTCTTTACAGATTGATTTATTCCAGATGAGGCATAGATACCGATCGTTGTTCCTCCCGTTGAACCCGTTCTGGAAATGGTGTTCACATTGTTGTTGCGAATTTGCAAATTGGCAGTTGCTCCTGAGTTCCAAATAGGATAAACCGCTCCTGTACCCGTATTCGCAATTACCCCGTACGAAATTCCAGAGACTGTGTTGTTCAAAATATTTACATTGGCCGCTGATGAAGTCGAGTAAATACCGTAAAAAACACCTGAAGTAGCGGTAAGATAAGATCCAGTAATGGTGTTGTTGTTTAAATTAATTGTATTTCCGGAAGCAGTGGAACCAAATGAGTTTTCAATGCAAGAAACTTGTGAAGTTGTACCTCCTCCTTGAATAGTCAAGTTGTTGAAATTACAATTTGCACTTGCACTCGTGGAAGACGAATTCAAGAAAATTCCACGCAAGGTATTTGCGTGATTTACTCCTGAACCGTTATTATTATTAATCGTATTGTAAGAACAATTTAAGTCCCACTGATTGTTTGCAAAAACGCCTGTTGCTGGATTTAAAGCAGCTCCTGCTCCTCCAAAATTCAAGATGTTATTTCCCGTTGCTAGAGTAGATCCACCCACATTGTTTGCTTGGTCACCCATGTCGAATGGACTTGGAGCGCCAAAACCAACGAATACAATACCCGAATTGGAACGAGATATTGTGTTTGAAAAGAATGAATTGTTTGAATTTGCACCTGAAGCCGATGTAACTGTTAAAACAGCATTCGCCAAAGGTGTACAGTTCAAAACAACAATACCAGCTGATCCCGTATGGCCCGCACCCGTCCAGTTCGTATTACCAACGCGACTCAGTTGTATGTTGCAATTGAGCACAGCATTGTTTTGCGCACCATTTGTTCCATCTACTTTGAATAAACCAATCGCATATTCCATACAAGTTGTTTCCGTTGTATTGGCAGTTGCTTCAGTGAAATCGATTCCATTAATGGTCATGTAATCTGTCCCTGACAGACAAATCATACCATCACGTGACGCACTAATTGGAGTATTGACTCCAGCATAAGAAGTTAAAACGGGATTAGCACCTGAGCCTGACTTTTGGATAACAATTGGATTAGCCGATGTTCCAGACGCAGTAACCGTCAATTGTGCGGAAAGAGTCTCTGTATAGTTAGCTGGAACGTTTAACTGAACTCCACCTGTCCCTACCCCTGATGTATTCAGATCAGAAATAAATGCAGAAATGGTTAGATAATCTGTTGGTATAGCTTTTACACCCGTTAACTGAGCAAAAGAACTAGACACAAAAAAAAGAACCATGAAGAATGTAAATGCGCCAAGATTAACAATTGAAGAATAAATTTTTTTCATAATTCGAATTTTTAATAATATTTTGTAAAATTGAATATTAATTTAATTGGACAAAAAAAAAAAAAATTTAAATAAATTACATTTGTTAATATATTTTAAAATTATCTTCATTCCACCTATTTAATTCTATGGTTTTTAGATAGTTAAATTGTATTCATTCTTCACAACACCACTCGCTTTTTTTGCTTTTTATAAGCGTACAACATTATTTTTCAGTTAATACGCAAGACCGTTTTTCGGCTTTCATAATTCATTCGATATTCGTAATTTTGACTAATGAAGTTTTATTTAATTGCTCTCTGCTCTTTTTTTACTCTGCCTGTTTTTGGTCAATTTAATTTTGAGTATTCCGCTGAAATTCAAATCTCAAGAAATGGTTCTTTAATGAAGAATGCTTTTGCAGGAGGAATAAACTATGCTCAATTCTCAGAAATCGATTATGACTATGATGGCGATATGGATTTATTCGTTTTTGACCGAACAAACGACAATATCAAGCTGTTCCAAAATATTGTAAATGGTCCTAACAGGGAATACAAAGTAGTTTACAACGGCCGATTCTTATTCCCAACTGGTCTGCGATACCGAGTTTTCATGGCAGACTATAATTTGGATGGTAAAAACGATATTTTCACTTATGGCGTAGGCGGTATTAAGGTCTATAAAAATACAGGAAATAGCACCTTAGGACTTCAATGGGAACTTGTAACTGATTTACTGTATTCCCAATTTCCATTTTCTTACGACAATCTATATGTGAGCTCATCGGATATCCCAGCCATAAGCGATATTGACAGAGATGGCGATTTAGATATTTTAACTTTCAGTTTAGGAGGTTCTCATCTGGAATATCATAAAAATTTGAGTCAAGAGACTTTTGGCCATTCTGATTCTTTAATCTTTGAATTAAAAAATCGTTGCTGGGGTTTGTTTGCTGAAGACCCAAATAACAGCGCAGTTATTTTAAATGACCCAAATCCGCCTTGTGGAACTGGAAATGTTTCTAATCCAGAGGGTGATGATAAACCTGTGCAGCCAAAACTGCACGCCGGTTCATCGATTCTAGCCATTGATTTTGATAATGATGGCGTCAAGGATTTGCTTTTGGGCGATGTATCTTCTGCAGGGCTCGTAAAATTGGTCAATAGTGGAACTTCTCCAAATACAAATTCCGCCATGACTTCCGTAGAAACGAATTTCCCAAATAACACCACGCCCGTTCAACTTCAAATATTTCCTGCCGGATTCTATTTAGATGTTGATTTCGATGGAAAAAAGGACTTAATTGTCGGTGCAAATGCAAAAAATGCATCTGAAAATGAGAAAAGCGTACATTTTTATAAAAATACTGGGCAAAACAATCAACCCAATTTCGTTTTTCAGCAAACAAACTTCCTTCAAAGTGAAATGATAGAACACGGAACAGGAAGTATCCCTTTATTTTTTGACCAAAATAATGATGGCAAAAAAGACTTAGTTGTCGCTAATTTCTTTCGCTATAAGGCGGTTTTAGAAAAAGAAAGTTCTTTGGCGGTTTATCGAAATACCAGTTCAGGACCAATTACTCAATTCACATTTATCGACGATGATTATTTGAACTTAACTCAACTCAACTTAGGATTGCGCTCTGTTCCAAGCTTTGGAGATTTAGATGGTGATGGAGACGAAGATATGATACTTGCACGTGAGAACGGAAATTATATGTATTTCGAAAATATCGGAACAACTGGAAATGCTGTTTTCGCGACACCTGTTCAACCTATAATGACTTCGAATAATTTGGTTATCAACGAAGAGACACTTTCTTTCCCGCAATTATATGATTTGGACAATGATGGGTTACTAGATTTAATAATCGGTAAACGCTCAGGCGAACTAATTTTCTATAAAAATACCGGTAGCTCCTCTAGTTTTTCGTTCACAAAAGTGAATGATCATTTAGGAAATGTGGATGTCTCAACCTCTGCATCTCCAGATGGTTATGCTGCACCTCATTTTTTTAAATTCAATAATGAAACACATCTTTTCTTGGGCGCCTTTGATGGAAAGCTGCACTATTATAAGAATATTGATGGAAAATTAGACGTGGATTCTTCATTTACTTTCCACGCTGATAATTTCTTAAATATCGATGCGAATGGTTACAGCTCATTTTATGTCAACGATATCGACAACGATGGGTTTTTAAACTTATTTATCGGAACAGATCTTGGAGGTTTGCTGCATTTAGAAATTGACCCAAACAGCACATCAGGAATTGAAGAAAACAAAGAAAATCAATTACTAATTTATCCAAATCCTTCTGATGAAACTTTCTTCATTCATGAAAATTCCTCAAAAATTAATGAAATCCAAGTTTTCAATTCACTTGGTCAACAACTTGATTTTCAGTTAACATCCACAAATACAAAAATGGCCATTACATTAAATGACGTGGAAAAAGGTATTTACTTCGTTCGCGTGCGATTCGAAGATAATTCTATTGGTCAAAAACGAATTGTAGTATTAAAATAAATTAGAGTTCAATAACCCGATGAATTCCAATCTCACTCTGAAATAACTCAGGTCTCTTTCCGAATAAACCAAAAATTGAACTTCCACTGCCGGACATGGATGCATAGTCAGCGCCATGATTGTAGAGTTGCTTTTTCAATAATTCTAATTCTGGATGTTTTGGGAAAATAGAAATTTCAAAGTTGTTGATCAGGTTTTCTTTCCAATAGGAAAAGTTCATTTTTTTCAATTCCTCCCAATCAAATTTAGTTTCCTTCGGTTCAACACCTGAATAAGCTTCGGCGGTGCCAATGTGAATTTGCGGATCAATTAGGTAGATAAATTTACCTTTCAAATTTAAATCAAAAGCTTCTAAAACTTCACCTTTTCCAGTTGCAATTTGAGGCACATTTGCAATGAAAAAGGGACAATCGCTTCCCAATTTAGTTGCTATGTCGCGCAGTTTATCGTCCGTAATTTCCAAGTGAAAGTAGTCGTTCAAGCCCCTCAAAATGAAAGAAGCATTCGCAGAACCTCCACCTAGGCCAGCACCCATTGGGATTGTTTTCTGAAGAATAATTTTCACATCGGGTATATCATATTCTAACTTCATTAAATTGAAAGCTCTCCAAATTAAATTATCCTCAAGCTTTCCCGCTATTTCTTTTCCGATAACCTGAAATGAAAATTTGTCTGCTGGTAGGATTTCAATTACGTCAGAAAGAGGAATAGGATATTTTAACGAAGCAATGGAATGATAGCCATCTTCTCGTTTATTTAAAATGAAAAGGCCTAAATTTATTTTAGCAGTTGAAAACAATATCATATAACAAAAGTAGTATAAGCGAAGTATTTTTGTAACTTTCGCCCCTCAAATATATAATTTATATGGCAACGTATTTAGACTTTGAAGAGCCCCTTTTGAAGTTAGAAGAGCAAATTGAGCAGACAAAAGAAATCGGTGCATCGACTGAAGTTGATATGGCCGACAAAATTAAAGAGCTTGAGAAAAAATTAAAGACTAAAACGAAAGAGATCTTTACAAATCTTACACCTTGGCAACGTGTGCAGCTTTCGCGGCACCCAGAACGACCATATACTTTGGCATATATCGAAGCCATGACGAATGGTAAGTTTCAAGAATTGCACGGTGACCGAAATGTAAAAGACGACAAAGCCATGGTTGGTGGATTCGGCGACTTGAACGGTCAAACCGTTATGTTTATTGGTCAGCAAAAAGGTGTAAATACTAAAATGCGCCAGTTTCGAAACTTTGGTATGCCAAATCCCGAAGGATATCGCAAGGCTTTGCGTCTAATGAAATTAGCTGAGAAATTTAACAAACCAATTGTAACTTTAATTGACACTCCAGGAGCTTATCCAGGATTAGAAGCAGAGGAACGTGGACAAGGCGAGGCAATCGCAAGAAATATCTACGAAATGATGCGTTTAAAAGTTCCTGTAATTTGCATCGTAATCGGTGAAGGAGCATCTGGTGGTGCACTGGGAATTGGAGTTGGAGACAAAGTGGTCATGATGGAAAATACGTGGTATTCTGTTATTTCTCCGGAATCTTGCTCTTCCATTCTTTGGCGTTCCTGGGATTACAAAGAAGTAGCAGCTGATGCATTAAAATTGACTTCAATTGATATGCTGAAAAACAAAATCATCGATGATGTTATAAAAGAACCAGCAAACGGAGCTCATCGCGATCCTGACGCTGCATTTAGCGCTGTAAAAAAAGCAATTTTAGGCTATCTAAAAGAATTAGAACCAATAGCTCCGGAAAAAAGAATCAACGATCGTATCGAGAAATTCAATAAAATGGGTGTTTGGAAATAAAACTAAACGATTGTAAATCAATTAAAAAAATCCGATTTGTTCATGTAAATCGGATTTTTTTGTGCCCTTTTGTAATTTTTAAAGACCTCCAGCGTCTCATTCAAAGTATTCAATGTATCTTTCCGTGTGAGTAAAAAAATCGTAATTATTGGCAATGGTATTTCGGGCATTACAGCGGCTCGAGAAATTCGAAAAAAATCAGGCTTCGAAATCATGGTAATTTCGGCAGAAAGTGAATATTTCTTTTCACGAACAGCATTGATGTATGTTTTTATGGGTCACATGCGCTTCGAAGACATTCAGCCTTATGAAAATAATTTCTGGGAAAAGAACCGAATTCAATTAGTTTTCAATAAAGTTGAATCAATTGATGCTACTCACAAAACTGTTCAACTTGTATCCGGAGAATCTGTTCGTTATGATGACTTAATTATTGCGACTGGATCTAAGTCGAATGTTTTTGATTGGCCAGGCACGAACTATAAGGGTGTGCAGGGTCTTTACTCTAAGCAAGATCTAGAAGAACTAGAAAATCGTTCATCTAAAATTAAAAAAGCTGTTATAATTGGCGGTGGTTTGATTGGCATTGAATTAGCAGAAATGCTACTAACAAGAGGTGTTGAGGTTCATTTCTTAGTTCGCGAAACAAGATTTTGGAATGGAATCTTACCCGATGAAGACGCTGATTTTGTCGGTAATCACATCAAACTTCACCATGGATTGCACATGCACTATGAAGATGAATTAGTAGAAATTTTTGGCGACAAAAACGATGAGGTAATAGGAATTGAAACTAAAAAAGGGTTGAAAATTGATGTGCAATTCGTCGGGTTGGCCGTAGGAGTTTCTCCAAATATTTCTTTTCTAGAAAACAGTTCAATCGAAATTGAAAGAGGAATTTTAGTGAATGAATATCTAGAAACTTCCATTGAAAACATCTACGCAATCGGTGATTGTGTTCAAATGCGGCAAGCAATTGGCAAACGTCGTCCTATCGAACAAGTTTGGTATACAGGGCGAATGATGGGCGAAACTATTGCGGAAACTATTTGCGGAAAACGCTCCGCTTACAACCCTAGTAACTGGTTCAACTCCGCTAAATTTTTCGATCTTGAATACCAAACATACGGCTGGGTATTTGCTCAACAAGATGAAATGGACGCCGAATTTATCTGGAAGGATGCAAAAAAAGAAAGAATGCTTCACTTCGTTTTTGATAAAAAATCAGAAGAATTAATTGGCATAAATTGTTTTGGAATTCGTTTGCGGCATGAATTATTGGATGCTTGGCTCACCGAAAAAAAGGATATGACTTTTGTTTTGCAAAATTTCACGTCAGCGAATTTCGATCCGGAATTTTTTAGACCTTTTGAACTGGAATTGATTAAAGGTTTCAATAAAGAATTTTCCAAAAAAATTTCACTCCTACCAAAAAAATGGTGGCAAAAATTATTGACGAACCATGAAAAATAGTCAGGAAACAAATCTATCGATAGCTGGAGAGCACAGTCAGGCGCTCGATTTATTTAAGAAAATTGGGATTGGATTGTTTGTCGCAGGAATTCTTCTGCTTTATAAATGTTATAACTCAAAAGGTGACGATCGTTTTTTTTACGCGTTATTATCTTTTGGTGGCATGCTAGGTGGCTCTCTTTTATTTTCGTACCGCAATGGAAATTTATTTAAGGATTCAATTTTCTCACCACAAACATCAGGATTGCGTTGGCTAGCTTTGCTGCTAAGCTTATTTGGATTCGGAATAATTGTATTTGCCATGGCTGGGTTAGCATTTTTTCCGGCAAACACGTCATTTGCCGTGGCTTTTGTTTCATTGATTTTAGGAATCGGTCTGAATACTTACTCACTTTATGGAAACAACGGCGCTGGAATAAAAAACAACGGTGTTTGGACGTCTTCACTTACCGGCCGAGGGGTCGTAGGTTGGGCTTTCGGTCTGTTTTTGAGCTATTTCTACATTGTTTTATATTGGGGAAATAATCCCTTTCCTGTTCTTATCAGTTTTTTTGATTCACTTTCAATGCTTTTTAGAGGCAAATTGGCAGACAAATGGTTTGTTTACGGAACCTTTTACACTTTCGTCATTCTATTTCTTGGACTAAAATTTATCGTTAAATACCGCAATAATCGTTATCAACTGATACGAACTATTGTAGTTATCATATCACAGGTTGTTTTCGCCTATTTCATTCCGAATATTTTAGAAGCATTGAGTTTTAATAGTGCTACTACTCTTGTTGATGGAGAATCAGTTTATCAAGGTTATTACAATGCAAATCCTCTCAATTCCTGGCCATTGAATTATGAGGCTTTCTTGCCTGATCGCTTCACGTCGTATAATAACCCGGCATATCAACCAATCGGTATGTTCTACTTATTTATCGGTTTAGCGATGTTCCTTGTCATCACTCCTCTACTCACATATTTGGTTGGCAAGAGATGGTATTGTAGTTGGATTTGTGGTTGCGGTGGATTAGCAGAAACCGCTGGTGATGGCTTCCGTCACTTATCCAATAAGTCTGTTCAAGCATGGAAAATTGAGCGTTGGGTTATTCACACGGTTATGGTTTTTGTTATGATTATGACTGTTGCCGTCATGATACCGTTTTTTACTGGAAAAGAATACGGCATCGGACTCATTACAATCAATCGACATGTATTTTATGGAATTGTAACCCTCCTCATGTTCTTGAGTTTTCTATTTCTTTACAATCAATCGAAAAAACGCGACCACAAACACCGTTATCTAGCAGTGGGTTTGATAGTTATGGTGATACTATTTATACTTTTCTCTTTAAGCTATTTATTCGGGTATAAAAATGCGTTTCTACTTGAAAGTAAAACCTTGAAAAGTACCTACGGCTTTTTCGTTGGAGCGACTTTTTCTGGCGTAATTGGCGTTGGCTTCTACCCTATTCTGGGAAACAGAATCTGGTGTAGATTTGGTTGTCCTATGGCTGGTTACATGGGAATTATCCAACGATTCAAATCACGATTTAGAATTACAACCAACGGCGGACAATGTATATCATGCGGAAATTGTTCTACTTATTGCGAACAAGGAATTGATGTAAGAGCTTACGCTCAAAAAGGTCAAAATATTGTTCGTGCAAGTTGCGTGGGTTGCGGCGTATGCTCAGCTGTTTGTCCTCGGGGTGTTTTAAAATTAGAGAATGGCCCAGAAGATGGACGAATCAACGACAATCCTATTTTAATTGGTAGAGAAGGTATTTCACTTCAAGGCGCACAATCTCTAGAAAACTAAATCAATCAAAATCACTTTAAAAATTCATGCAAGAACCGATAATCACGGTAATTATTCCCGCCTTCAACGAGGAGAAATCCATAGGTAAAGTTATAAATGCCATTCCCAAAGGTTTAGTAAAACATGTCATTGTAGTAAGCAATACATCTACCGACAATACAATAGAAGTTGCTCAATCTGCCGGGGCAATTGTACTCGAAGAATCCAGAAGAGGTTATGGTTGGGCTTGCCTTTTAGGTATAGAAAAATCAAAAGAGTTAAATACAGATATCATTGTTTTTCTTGATGGAGATTTTTCAGATTATCCAGAGGAAATCCCCAAGGTTTTAGCCCCAATCTTAGAAAATGATATCGATATGGTCATCGGCTCTCGTACACTTGGCAAAAGGGAAAGAGGATCACTAACGCCTCAGCAAATTTTCGGCAATTGGTTAGCAACCCGATTAATTCGACTATTTTATCGTGCTAAATTTACAGATTTGGGTCCATTTCGAGCCATAAAAGCAAAAGAATTAGAAAAACTTGGAATGGCAGATAAAACCTACGGTTGGACAATCGAAATGCAAATAAAAGCCGTAAAAAAAGGTCTGAAATTCAAAGAAGTACCTGTTAATTACAAAAAGCGAATTGGAATTTCAAAAGTCTCTGGAACGGTCAAAGGAACAATACTTGCAGGAATAAAGATAATTTCTGCAGTTTTTAAATATCTTTGAAATCTTAATTGAATAAAAAATAACTATTTTCGGTTAACTATGCAGAAATTCCTAAAAAATCTCCTTCTATCTTTTGGTTCATTACTAATGGCTTTTGCTTCATTTGCCAGTGAAACCACTTCAGTTTCTGGTGTTGTAAAAGACCAAAAAACGCATTGGACTCTCGATGAAATAAGATTCAATGCAACAAATTTGGAAACAAACGAAACCTACTCAACAGTCACAGACGCGAATGGAAAGTATACGTTCAAGAATATTCCTTTCGGGAAGTATGTTTTGAACTTAAACGACAAAGATCATAACCCCAAAAGTTTCAATTTTGAAGTTACACCAATGCATCAACCAAATGTTGATTTTGAAATTTCTCAGAAGGTAACATGGATGTTTAACTGGGGCGATTGGAATGGAAAAGAACATTACTGGTCGCATTTCACAGCGAAAATACTATTAGGCATTTACGCCTTTTGCTTAATCATGATATTCTTTTATAGTGTATTGCAAGTATCACTTGCTATCACCTACGCGCGAAACAGAAAAGCAAAAGCTGCTGAAATTCCACCTGTTTTAGATGAGGCGAATGCTCCTTTTGTGACCGTTCAACTTCCAATGTATAATGAATTGTACGTTGCAGAAAGAATTATTGAACAAGCTGCTGAATTTGACTACCCATGGGATAAAATGCAGATTCAAGTTTTGGATGATTCAACAGATGAAACGAAAGATGTAATTGCGAAGAAAGTTGCTGAAGTTGCTGCCCGTGGAATTAATATTCAACACGTTCACCGCACGGACAGAACAGGATACAAAGCTGGAGCTTTGGATGACGCTATGGATCAAGTAAAAGGTGAGTTCATTGCTATTTTTGATGCCGATTTCGTTCCAGAAAAAGACTGGTTGCGCAAAGCAATGGCTTATTTCATAAATGACAATATTGGTGTAGTTCAAACGCGTTGGGGACACTTAAATAAAGACTATTCTTTATTAACGGAGTTACAAGCCTTTGGTTTGAATGGACACTTCGCTATTGAACAAGGCGGAAGAACAGCAAGTGGACATTTTATAAATTTCAATGGAACAGGTGGTGTTTGGAGAAAAACCTGTATCGAAGATGCTGGTGGATGGGAACACGATACCTTAACCGAAGATTTAGATTTGAGCTACAGAGCACAATTGAAAGGTTGGAAATTCAAATACTGTGAAAATATTGTTGCACCTGCAGAATTGCCAATTACAATGTCAGCATTGAAAAACCAACAACACCGTTGGATGAAAGGTGGCGCGGAATGTTTCATTAAAATGTGGAGGAGAATCCTATTTGCAAAAGGCGTAAAACCGGGTGATAAATTACATGGTTTGTCACATCTATTCAACTCTTCTGTGTTCATTTTCATCTTATTGTTGAGTTTGCTTACGCTGCCAATGTTGCACATTAAGGATAGTTTTTCTGATTTAGATGCTCTGATTAAGTTTGGTTCACTCTTTATTATATCCACGATATTCTTGATGTATTACTATTGGATGTCTTACCGCGACAAAACAGCAAATACTTTGAAGTCTTTCGGTAAATTCATCGTTCGATTCTTCCAGTTCTTGATTGTTTCTATGGGACTTTCCCTGTCCAATACCGTTGCGGTAATTGAAGGTTATCTAGGAATTAAGAGCTCATTTGTTCGAACACCAAAGTTCAATGTCTTGAAAAAAGGTGAATTCAAATCTAATAAATACGATAAAAAGAGTTTATCTATCATCAACATTGGTGAATTCATTCTTTTCTTGGTTTTTGGTTTCACGGCTATCAACAGAATGATTTTCGGTGACTTCGGTATGGTTCCTTTCCACTTGATGCTTGCAACTGGTTACGGTATGGTATTCTTCTATACATTGTCCGAATTGCGCGTATCTAACAGAGCCTAGATTTGATTGAAAGCAGCCCAAGAAACAAACTAATTCTTTTCTCTTGGCTGCTTTTGTTTGCATCGTTCTATTGGTTGTTTCAACTTAGTCAATCTGGACATAACGGAACGTTAATTTCCATTTATTTATTTGCTTTTGTTGCGTACTTAGCGTTAATTTTTCTCGCCGAGAAAATCAGTATTCGTTCCTTCATTATTGGGACAACACTACTTTATCTTTTGGCTTTTTGGCAACTGCCCTATTTATCAAACGATTATTTTCGATTTCTTTGGGACGGGGAAATGACTCACTTGGGCATCAATCCTTTCGATTTCACACCTCATCAAATTATTCAGCAAAAGAGTTTTTCAAACTGCTATTACCTCGACTTGTACGCAGGAATGGGTGAATTATCTCGAAGTAATTATTCTTGTTATCCAACGCTAAGTCAATTCTATTTTTACATTTCAACCCTTTTTTTAAAGGATATTTTTACGAATATAATGGTTCTGCGCGCAATTATTTTGTTGAGTTTACTCTTTGGAATGTACCAATTGAGAAGTATTTTAAATCATTTCGGATTGAACCCAAAACGGATATTTTACTTTACCTTAAATCCCTTAGTCGTACTCGAATCAATAGGAAATTTACATTTTGAACTCGTTACCATTTCATTTTTACTCGCGGCATTTAACCTCCTTTTGAAACAAAAATATCTTTTCTCAGCAGTACTTTTCGCTCTGGCGGTTCATGTAAAATTGATTCCTTTGCTCTTACTTCCTTTTGTCCTTCCTTATTTGGGATGGAAAAATTCGCTTCGCTATTACATTTATACTGGAATTTCGGCAATTCTACTTTTCATCATCTTTATTGATTTATCTAATGCTGGAAACTTCTTGATGAGTTTGCAATTGTATTTCCGCCAATTTGAATTCGATTCTTTTGTCCTTTATCCGTATTTGCAATATGGTCAAACGAAATTTGGCTGGAACTTGACAAGTCTCTACGCGCCGAAATTAGCTAAATGGGCATTCATTTTTATCCTCGCAATTGCTTGGAACAGATCTAGAATTGATGCTTTGGAAATGTTCAAACGTATGTTTTGGGCAACAATGATTTACTATTTCTTGACGAGTACCGTTCATCCATGGTATTGGATTTTACCGTTAACTCTTTCCGTTTTCCATTTTTCTTGGTCCATCGTATTAGCAACATTATTAGCTATTAGCAGCTATGGAATTTACGAATTTGGCAATCAAGATACCTACCGTCACGTTTTGGCTTACTTGAATTTTGGGATAATGGTCGTTTTCTTTATTGAGCTTGTTTTTCCAAAAAAATGGAAACGGTTTACGCCCAAACTATTCCTCAAATAAATTATTTCTTCTTCTCAGGAACAGGATCATATCCATGTCCACCCCAAGGATGGCAGCGTGAAATTCTGCGAAGGGCTAAGTATAATCCAACAAATATTCCTCTTTTCTGAATTGCTTCTGCTGCGTAATGTGAGCAAGTTGGTTCAAATCTGCAATTCGCCGGCCAAATAGGGCTAATGACGTACTGATACATTTTTATCAAAAAAAGAAACGGGAATTGCAGTATTTTTTTGATAAAAGACATTCGAAAATTGAAATTAGTGTGTTTTTAACATTTAATGTTGGAAAGAAATCGAAATCCCTTGTAACCCTTGGCTACAAATCTACATATATTTACTAAACAGTATTACTCTAAAAAATGAACAAAATCTCTTTATTCCTCTTTACCTTTCTTAGCTTTTCAGTAATGGCACAACCCAATGTCGATTATTTGGATGAACAAGTTGAAGTTATCATGGCCAACCATGTTGGTGTAATAATGGGTGCTCAAGATCTTTTTGTAGACAAATGGGATGTTTTGGCGCAGCCTCAATTCTGGAAACAAATTATGTTATTGTCGCCCGATACAGTTCTGGTTAATGTTTCAGCTACGCGTCAAATTTTGAGAAAAATGAGCGTTACTGAATGGGGAAGTCAAACAAATTCAGAAAAAGAAATATACAAAGATCAACTTAGAGAACAATTTGGATTACCTGCAAACGAACAATTATATGTTACTTCTGGTAAAAACGATTTTTATAAATTCGACGCTGTTTATCCACAATTATCCAAAGGAGTTGCTGCTTTTGAGGAAGTTGGCGTAGATCCTTGGTACGCACAAGCAATTTTATTAATCGAAAGTCCCGGTCAGCTGAAAAAATCTAGAAGTGGCGCTTATGGTGCGTTTCAATTGATGCCTTCTGTTGCACGTGCTCAAGGTTTGACTGTAAACAAATACGTTGACGAAAGAGAAGACTTTGAACGTTCAGCTTATGGTTCTTCTCGTTTGATTTCTCGCGTTTGTATTCCTGAGGCAAAAAATATTCTTAAAAATCACAATATTGCTTACAAAGAGAGTGATGTTTGGTTCCGTTTATTCGTTCTCCATATTTATCATGCTGGAGCAGGAAATGTAGCTGCAGTTGTCAATAAAATTGCTCCGGAACAAGGTGGACAACAATTGATCAAAGATATGTGGCAAAATTCAGCTGCAGGTTTTGGTAACAATTCTCAAAACTACACACAATTGGCTTTAGCTTCTCAATTGATTCTTCACGAAATGATAGAGACACAAAGTCAAAAAATGTATTTCTGTAAGTATCCTTAATTGAAATAAAAATACTGTAATTGAAAAAGCCAATTTTCCAAACGGAGAATTCGCTTTTTAGTGATAGTTAAATCAAAAACTTCGTTAAAATCGGGGAATTAGCTCCGCTGCTGCTGTCGCGGTAGCCAATTTACCAACAAGATATCGTTTTAGTCAAATATCTAAATTCATTCAAATCTATCTCTGTGTTCCTTTTTTTTTTAGAAAGATTAATCTCTAGAAACATATTTTATAGAAACTGAATTCACGCAATGCCGCGTATTCTTATCCGTAAAGCGCTCACCTGTAAAAACGTGACCTAAATGTCCCTTACAGTTTTTACAAACGATTTCAACTCGACGTCCATCCGCATCTGGAACTCTTTCTACATTTTCTGAAATGTCATCATCAAAGGATGGCCACCCGCAACCTGATTCGAACTTACTGGATGAATCATATAAAGGCGCTTCACATTGACGACAAACAAAGGTTCCCTCCGCTTTAAAAACGTTGTACTCTCCCGAACCTGGATATTCCGTTCCTTTATTGATAATTACACGTCTCTCCTCCTCGGTGAGTTGATTCCAATCTACTTTTTCTTTTGTCATGGTTTAAAGGTAAAATGTTTTCAATTGTTTGCCAAATAAAAAAGCCACACCTTAAAGCATGGCTTTCAAAAAATATTAAATACAACTACAAATTAATCGAACTAATCTGCGATTCAAATTCCTTAATCATAAAACTAGAAGCTTGTTTCAGTACATTCGTTTTATCGTCTTTTAATTTTATTACAAGTTCGCCGCCATTTGCGTCGAAGGAGAAATTCAGGTATTTCACCAATTCTATCATTTTCGCGCCGCCTTTAAATTCAAATGCTTTCGTATCCATTTTTTCTAGATCAGCATAGCCAGTAAAAGCTGTTTTCCCGAATGTTTCGCATCCTTTGGGAACAGTGATTGAATTGCCAGCTGCGCTCTTGTAAGAGTCAGCTGAAGCACCTTGAACGCCTTTTTCGTTGATTGTTAACAACATCGTTCCTTTGCTCAAGAAGTTTTGCGCCATTTCTGCCAAAGGTTTTCCTTGCGGACCGAAACCAACATAGAAACTAAAATCCGGAACCATTGCACCTGCCTTAGGTTCGCCGTACATGGCAAATCCAATATTACCATTCATCAAATTGGACAATTTCCCACCTGCCATCATCATTGCCATTTGCATTGGTCCGGCTTGTTCCAACAATTTATCCAATACTCCGGGAGCAAAATCATCCATCCACGATTGCAATTTTGCCATATCAATGTTTGTAGCGACAGCAACTTTAGGCTCACCTTGACCTAAACTCTGACGAATAGAAGCGCTGTCATCCGTCATTAACATCGTTCGTTTTTGTAGACTAGCCGAAAAATGATTTTTCATAGCCATTCGCAATTGACCGTTCTCGAAATAGATGTTAGCTTGCGTATATGAATCTTTCATCATATCTTCCAATTGCTTTTTATTTTCTTTTGTAATTGCGCCCAATTGCACGTTGTTCGACATATAATTGTTGAACAAATGCACATTCATGGAAATATCTGACTTTTCCGCTAAAAGCTTTTCAGGTGTTCCCGTAAGTAACTTTCCTCCTGCATTTTCGAATGCTTCAGAAATAAGTTCTTTGGTGTCAAATTCACCAGACTTCACGAGCATCAATGCCAATTTATTTTTAAGTCCAAAGGCAACATCTCCACTGCGGAAATAATCAATGCCACTTGCATTTTCTAAATCGTATCCGCGCTGTGTCAGTTGAAGTTTCAGGCTGTCGATATTCTTAATTTCAGCAAAAGCGTATACAGCGCCGACGTTTCCGTTTGCAAATGGTCCAGTAACAGCGTAATAGATTCCTGCATCTAAATTTAAACCACTTTCCACATTTTTCAATTCACCTTTTACCATACCACCAAATTTGGGAACAGAAGCATAATCAGCTTTTTCCAAAATAGATTTCAAGTCAACTGAACCAAAGAATATCACCTCATTATTCTCATTTACAAAGGCAGAAGCATATTCCTTCACACTGCGATTTTCATCATCGCTAGAACATGCCGTAATGAGCAATGCAGCAAAGACTAAAGTCAAAAAGTTTTTAAAACATTTCATGGTACGTATTTACGTTAATTCTTGTCAAAAGTAAAATATTATTTCCACATCCGTTACCAAGATTGTGCCAACTTAGTGTAATTTTGCCTATGCATTTTGTAGAACCTTTTTTTGAGTGGCGCGACTTTTACATTGCCGCAGACGACCCCCAATCTCCCTTTTACGAAAGAGAGTATTCGGAATTTGAATTTGAGCATAAAATTTACAACTATATCATTCATCCACAGTGGGACACGATAGGTTCTGAGACACTTTTCATAAAAATTATTTTTGTAGAATACGATGAGCAATATGCCATAATCGAAATGATTGGTGAATGGAATGATGCTATTGAAAACGATATTATGACTTTAAAGCGCGACATTATCGAAGAATTGATGTTGGCTGGAATAAATAAATTCATATTAATAGGGGAAAACGTTCTTAATTTCCATTATTCCGACGAAAGTTACTACGAAGAATGGTTTGACGAGTTGGAAGACGGATGGGTAGCCATGATTAATTTTCACGACCATGTTTCGAGAGAATTTAGTCATATCAACCTAGACCAATATTTTGTTAGTGGCGGCGAACTAGATGATATGGATTGGCGCACGATGAATCCTTTCCAATTTTACAAAAGAGTAAAAAAAGTAGTTGAACATCGGTTGACATAAAAAAATCCGACACTTCAAAAGCGCCGGATTTCAAAAAAGTTATTCTGACACTATCTTTCTACCACAATCGTTTTAGACATTGGGTAATTGTTTACGAAATATTGTACTACGTACATTCCGTTTTTTACATATTCAGGTAAGCTAACCATATCTTTGTTCATACCAATTGTTGCTTGACCCATGTCCATATTCATTATACTTCTGCCATTCATATCGATAATATTAAGGTGATTAGACCCTACGATCAATGAAGAATATTGAATGTAAATCATAGAATTTTCAGCTGAAAAAGCGGCATTGAATTCACTCAGTGTAACTAATTTATTCTCTTCTAAGCCAACTGTTCCGTTGAATGTATAATTAGAAAGGTAAATAACATCTCCTGTATTCTGACCGTTGTTATTCGCCTTATTTGTTGCAACATAAAATTTCACAGCTCCAACATTTGTGGCTGGCGCCGTCCATTCCCACGCCCATCCTGGAAAAGAAGCCAAAGTACTCGCTGCCGTATGGTTTGCATATGATTTACCGCTTCCCGCAGTTACTGCAACTCCTCCGCCAGAAATTGCAGTAAATGTACCGGCACCTTGATTGCTGGGATTTAAAGCCGTTACCTGCATTCCTTTTTTAGCAGGACTTGAACTCATTGAAAGTGCAACTGTATATGTTTGTCCGGGAACATAACTCGTTACCGGTCCACTTCCATCCGCAAGCATTAGTACGTTTTCTGTTGCACCTGACTGCACTGAGCCCGAATGACAACCTGTACAATTTCCTTCACCGGGAGCTCCCGTTCTGCCAGTTGGTGATCCAGAATTATTTCTATGCGATATTTTGTAAGAATCTTTTTCAACTGTAACGGATTTTTGCCAAGAAACCACGGCAATACTCAAACCAAAAGTTAATCCTAAAATGTAATTTTTTTTCATAGTTTTTTTTTTAAATTATAGATTTTAAAATCTTCGTTACTCTTTATTCTTCTATCAATTGTTGAGCTTACCTTGGAGTATCCAACAATTAAGTTGAAGAGCTACAATATCAGCTAATTTCGCTTGTCCTTGGGGCATTGATTGTACACCACTCTCATGGCGTATTGTTCGCAAAATCCGATCAGCATTTTGACTTATTTGTGCATGGTCAGTTAAATTATAGCCTCCGGCGCTTGATGCATCATGACACCCAGATGTGCTGCAGTTTGCATTGATCATTGGATAGATGGTACTCTGAAAAGATATTGTATCAGGGCAATCTGTGGTCAAAGCAGGTAAAGGAATTTTATCTTTCGTACAAGAGCTCATTTGCAAAGAAACACAAGCAAGAGTTAGGAGAATAAATAAGGAGAAAATAATTTTCATGACTTTTTAATTTTAAAATTTCGAGATATACTAAAGCCTAAACGAAATTGACCTTTTAACCAATTTTCTTGTGTTAGTGCGACGTACTGTAACTCGCCAAATCCTCTAGCATTTGTCAAATTTATATGGAAATTATGCCCATTCGTAACGAATTCAAAGCCAACACCAAGACTATTCAGAGCATCTGATCTAAAATTTTCAGATTCAACATTTGCAAAATATTCCAAAATGATGCCCATACTTTTCCTTACTTTTAAGTTTACTGCAAATCCCACAGAAAACAAATCATTTAAATCAGAGAGCGAAACGTAATTTCTATGAATGTAGGTTGGCATTAAAGCCAAGCTCAGGCGATCTGAAAATTTCCGTGTCAAAACCAGTTGAGTTGAATAAGCAACTCGTCTTGAAAGTTTATTATCAAAATACGCAACCGACTGTAGATCTTCAACTTGCTTCATGTACGTATAGTACAATGTTTGAACTAAAGCAGCCGATACAGGCACACGCTTTTCCTTGTTTTGCGTCAAAAACCTACCGGCTAGAAACAAATCACACAGAGATCTATATGGCCTGCCAATTCCTTTGCATCGGCCTAGACCAGCCATCAATTTATCTGTAATTCCATATTCCATTGCCATTCGAATATCCGCTGCTTGATCAAATCCAAATGCAGTTTGACCACCACCATTTGCTCCAGCAATATCTCCAAAACGATGTTCAATGCGATATTCCCACATTTTTTTTCTCAAAATTTCCGTAGAATGCGAATTTATTATTCGAGTCGAATTGAAAGTTTGTGTGACGTCTTGTCCAAAGCAGTTAAAACCTGCAATTATGAGTAATGCAACAAATACCAATTTCTTCATTCCAACTATTTTTCTGCTAACTGTGTCAAATATGCCATTAAGTCTTCAATTTGCTGGTCACTCATTTTATCTTTCGTAAAACGCGGCATGTATTGATTTCTCCCTGGCATCGCATAAGTTCCTTGCCGTATTATTTGATATACGGATAAATCATCGTAAGTGGATTTATATTTTAGAAACATTTGCGCACTTAATTTATCACTGTCCAATTTCAAAAACGTAACTCTACCGTCTAAATGACAATGCAAACAAGCTTTGTCATAAATAAATTTTCCAGTAACGACATCCCCTCCTGCACCATACTTTCTATCATCGCGCGGCATAGTTTCAGCAAAATGTGCAGAATATCCATGTGTAAATGCACTATTAATGCTCGCAAGTAAATCCGCCTTTTCATTTTCATCCAAAAGCTGGATTCTCGATATAGCGTCTTTTTGATTGTTGGTTAAGGACAAGTCTTTACTTTTTAGTTCATTTGCCTTGAAATAGTGCATTATAGCTTCTAATTCCCAACTTTTCAGGTATCTCCCAGAGGAACAATATTTAGCACAGACTTGTATCGATCCTGGCAAAGATTGTTTTGCATCTTTAATAATATCACCATATTTTTTGATGTAGTCGTCGTTGTAAAATGACGTTCTATTGTAAATACCCCAAAACGTGGAAGCCGGTAAAAAGGGAAGATTATTTTCTTCAGCAAAATCCAACCTACGGGATGGATTTTGGTCAGAAGAATTTTTAAATTCTCGACCGATATTGTGACAATCCGTACAAACGAAATAAGATGATATGGCTTTACTTTTAAAAAGACCTCGTTTCGTTTTGCCTTTTAAAATTAATTCCAAACCAATTTTAGCTTTTTCGGGGTCGAAACTCTCCATGTAAAAGGAACTTTTTTCTGCCCCTAGTGCCAACCTAACATTCTCCAGAGTTACATTTTCAGCATCGCTGTTTGATACTTTTCTCCACTCACTTTCACCTGAGTTAAATGAATAGAGCACAACAATAAAAATTACACAAAGTGCAAGTAAAAATTTATTCATTTTAAAACTTTCATTATTATATTGGCATCCAAACTTACACAAACGTATTTTAATACAATAAGGTTGGACTATTTTTTTGCCAACATTTTTAATTGGCAATATAAATTCATTAGATTCGCATTTGTATTTGCTAATAAATGACAAAAAAAGAACTGCGGGAAATATTCAAAGAAAAGCGGAAAGGACTATCTCCCGGAGAACTAAACTCATATTCAGTTGCTATTGTGGAGCGTGCACTTTCAAGTTTTCAGATGGAAGAAAAGATGGTAAGTCTTTTCCTACCGATTGAACGTCAAAAAGAAATAAATACCTATTCGTTATGGGAAAAAATAACAGGATTTGGTAGCCAAGTAGCAGTGCCTATAATGAATGCTCAAAAAGGCGATTTGAAGCATATATTATTTACAAATCAAAATCAATTGGCTGTAAATGATTTTGGAGTTCCAGAGCCACAAACAGGTAAAGTTATAGCGGCACACAGGATAGATGTGGTATTCGTTCCTTTGCTTTGTTTTGACGAACAAGGGCAAAGGGTAGGTTATGGTGGAGGTTATTACGACAGGTTTTTAAAAAAATGCAGTCCGCAATGCAAATTTATTGGATTATCTATTTTTCCCCCGATTGAAAAAATTGAAGATATTTTGCCAAGCGACATAAAACTGCATGCGTATGTTACTCCAGAAAAAGTGTACCGTTTTTAATTTGGCCTTATTCTTGCAAAAGTTTTTTTTGCAGATATAAACTTTTCGAAAATATTACGCGTTTATCCAGATTCAGAGTTTAAAGATTATTTTAAATAATATAGTATGAGAACATTAACAATATTAATTTTATTCGTCGCCATTTTAGGATGCGGAAACGCAGGTTCTGAAACAACCGACAGCATCGTAAAAAAATCTATTTCAGAAATAAATTCGGCACCTAAGAAAACTCCAGACGATAAAGAGGAAGTACCAAGCGATATCTCAGCTGAAAAGCAAAAAATAAAAACGACCAAAATTTTAAAAAATAAAGCGACAAATGAAAAAAGCGAATCCGAAATTCGCTCATCTTCGGAGGAAAGTTTTGAACAGCAGCCTGCAGCGATGCCGAAAGTGGATTTTTCACAAGTCTATCCACAAATTTTATCGAGTTATGTAAGTTCCTCTGGAAAAGTGAATTATTCTGAAATAAAAACGAACTCACAAATGTTAGATCAAGCGATCAATCACTACCAAGAAAATACGCCGAAAAGTTCTTGGAGTTCCGATCAAAAACTAGCCTATTGGATTAATGCTTACAACTTGTTTACCATAAAATTAATAATTGATAATTATCCCATTTCATCGATAAAAAATATTGCGAATGGAAAACCTTGGGATAAAAAATTCATTCAATTGGATGGTAAAGTACTTAGTTTAAATGATATTGAAAATGAAATTATACGAAAACAGTTCAATGAACCAAGAATCCATTTTGCGGTTAATTGTGCTAGTATTTCCTGTCCAAAACTTTTAAATCAACAATACACAGCGTCGAACTTAAATTCACAGTTAGAAAAACAAACAAAACGTTATATCAAGGATAAAAATGAAAACACCTTTACTTCAAATTCTGCAAGTATCTCAAATATCTTTGATTGGTACAAATTGGATTTTAACGGAGGCGTAATTCCCTTTTTAAATAAATATTTGGATAATCCTTTAGCCGGGAATGCGAAAATTACTTACCAAGATTATAATTGGAATTTGAACAATTAAATTCTAAGGTTTGACCAAAAAAAAGCTTGCTTAAACGATAAACTAGCTTTTCTGTTTTTCATAAATTTGACGTAATCTTACGCTCTAATTTTCATTCCATCGTAAGCAATGAAGACATTCTTGGGTAAAATTCGTTCTATTTCTTTTTGTGTTCCTAATAGATGCGATATATGCGTTAAATATGCTCTTTCGGGCTGGATTTCGTCGATGAATGCCAATGCTTGATCCAAATTGAAATGAGAAATATGCTCTTCTAGGCGCAAAGCATTCACCATGATTATTTTTGTCCCCTTCAATTTTGTTTTTTCTTCAGCTGAAATTGTTTTCGCGTCTGTAATGTATGCGAAATCACCAATTCGGAAGCCTAAAACGGGCATTTTATAGTGCATTACCTCAACAGGAATAATATCAATGTCATTAATTTTAAATGGATTTTTAGAAATCCTATTGAGATTTAATCGTGGAATCCCAGGGTACGGATTATCCCCAAAAACGTAAGCAAATTCTCGCTTTAACGCTTCTTCTACGGCTAATGTGCAATAAATTTCCATGTCTCGTCTCTCTTTGAAATTAAAAGCACGAACATCATCTAAACCTGCCACGTGATCTTTGTGTTCGTGGGTAAATAGAACCGCCGACAAAGTCTTAACATTGGCATTCAACATTTGCTGCCTGAAATCAGGGCCTGTATCAATTACGAAATTTTTTTCGTTTACAGTAAACATGATAGAACTTCGCAAACGTTTGTCCTTTGAATCTTTTGACAAGCACACTGTACATTCACAGGCAATCACGGGAACACCTTGAGAAGTGCCCGTGCCCAAAACAGTTATTTCCAAAATTGTTTTATTCTTCACTTTTCCATATTTTAAAACCTAAAATACCCCAACCGACAATGAGTAAAGCTCCTCCAATTGGTGTGATTGGTCCCAAAAAACTCAAACTTATTCCGAGTAACTTTTGCAGTGCAAGACCATATATTGAAAATGAAAAGCAGACTGTCCCCAAGAGCATAAGGTTAAGTGGCCATTTCAATATAAACTTCCATTTTAAAGCCATTACGCCAATAAAAAGAAAAGCTAAACCCTGATACATTTGGTATTTTATACCCGTTTCAAAAGAACTTAGATTTTCCACTGTCAGAACTTTTTTCAAGGCGTGAGCTCCAAAAGCACCTAAAATTATTGCTGTTATTATGAAGAAAATTCCCCAAAGTAATATTATTTTTTGTTTCATGTTCTTTCCTTTAATTTCAAAGATAAGGTATAATCTAAAACCTTAGTCCAATCTTTCCATTTGCCTGAATTTCCTATGGTTTCATTGTGCCATAAGAATACAAAATCGCCACCAAATTGAAGAACTTCGTTGTATAAACTCAGAATTCGTGTGCAAGCTTCTTCGTTAGAAAGTTGTAAATACTCGTTTAAAGTTCCATCCATATAAGCAAAAGGACGAATGATCAAATCGGTTTTTCTGTTTTCAAGAATATCAAACCATGGAAAAGCGTGCGCAGTGCCATTTCTAAACCCTAAAGTATCAGCGAAACCCATCGTAAAGTCTTCCTTTATTCCATATAAAATCAAATTTCGATAGGTTTGAGGAAAAGATATTTTTAAAAAATGTTGTCGGGAACTAATGATTTTCTTACCCACTACCGCCTCCAATCTTTCTTTTTCAGTTTTCACCATTGCAGGAATAGAATTGGAGATATAACTTGGGTGAATTCCTATTTCGCTCATCTGATCTAGTCTTCGAATCAATTCTTGTAAACCAGGATTTTCAAGTTTTATGTTTTTATCATACTGGCCATAATCACCAACCAACCAAAATATTTTTACGGGAAATTTTTGTGCGATTGATTCAATCAAATCATACGTATCGTAAGGGTCTTTTTTAATATTCGCCAATACATCTTTACGTTCCTTGAGGCGCACAAAATTCCTTTGAAGTACATCTTTTGAAATAGAAAGTAGTTTCCTCTTTCCTCTTTTCAATTGATAAGCGTAGGCATTATCAATGTCAAAAGTTGGAATAATGACCGTTTCCGTAGTTTTAACTTGTAATGAAACACCAATCTTTTTTTCAATTTTTTTTATAATCGATAGTGCCCACCTGTCACAAATACATTTGTCTAGCCAATTGTATTGATTTTGCACACTATCTTTCCCGCTAAATCTGTTGTGTGCGTCTCTTTTTCTAGGATAATACTCCTCCATTCTCGACAAAACGAAGAACAACGAAGAAAGCGGATCAGGAATTTCATTAAATGTTAAACATTCTTCAGTTTGCCAATTTCCTTTAGAAATATTTTTTTTTGTCAATCCTATCTCATCCAATAAGCCGCCGATATTCCAATCTGAAAAAGAAATTTTAGTCAAGGTAGATTCAGAAAATTCTTCTTGAGAGCTTGTGAGTTTGTAGTTTATTCCACGCAAAGCCAAGACAAAATCGAGCGTATAGCTCCATCTTTCGTTCAAATTTCGCACGTGAAAGAGTATCATAAGTATTTGATAATTTGTTCACAAATGAATTCTGCTGCTTTCCCATTTCCATAAAAATCAGGGTATGAAAAACCTTCTGCCGACTCAAAATGATCATAAGCCGCGAGAATTCTTTCTTCATCGTGATCGGCTAATAATGCGTTCCCATTTTCAACTATTTCTACCCATTCCGTCTGCGGACGTAAAATGACACAAGGTTTTTTGAAGAAAAAAGATTCTTTCTGCAACCCTCCACTATCTGTGATTATCATTTTAGAATTCTTTTCCAAGGCAATGATATCAATAAAACCAGCAGGTTTTACGATTTTTATTGCTGAATTATTGTCTAAACCTCTTCTTAATTCAGGCGTCAACAAATCATCCATTTGCTTTTTGGTCCGCGGATGAAGGGGCAAAACAATTTTTAAATTTGATTTCCCTTGAATAGTTAACAAGGCACTAATTATCGAATTCAAATTTTCGGCTATATCTGTATTTGCATCTCTATGAATGGTGCATAAAATGTATTGATTTTCAATCAAACACAAATCACTTAATATAGTCGACTTCTCGTCTGAAAGTTTTGAAAAATGCAAACTATTGTCATACATAACATCACCACAATGGACAACTAAAGGTTTGTCTGCGCTTATTTTATCCGCGATTTCGAGCGAAAAACCTTCATTTTGCAAATTTTTCAAGCCAGTTTTTGTTGGCGTAAAAAGCATGGTAGACATATGATCACACGCAATACGGTTTACTTCTTCAGGCATTCGTTTGTTAAAACTGCGCAAACCAGCCTCTACATGAATGATGGGAATTTGAATCTTTGTCGCAGCCAAGGCGCCTGCAATGGTTGAATTGGTGTCGCCGTAAACTAGGACTGCAGCTGGCTTCTCGTCTAGAAAAATATTTTCTAAGCCTTCTAACATTTTGGCTGTTTGCAAACCGTGAGTACCCGACCCGACATTTAAATTATATTTCGGTTTTGGAATGCCCATTTCTTTGAAGAAAATATCTGACATGTTTTCATCGTAATGTTGGCCAGTATGTACAACGATTTCCTCAATTTCATTCCGAAAAGTAGTGCTTACTGCTCTAGATATTGCCGATGATTTTATGATTTGTGGTCTTGCTCCAACAATTGTTATAATTTTTCTCATTCTAAAAAGCAATATTTTTATCTGCGAGGCTAAGATAACCATTATCAGTAAATATGAGGTGATCGAGCACTTCTATTCCAATCATGTCACCGAAGCCTTTTAAACTTTTCGTTAATTTGATATCTTGCTGACTAGCCTCCAAATTTCCACTTGGATGATTATGTGCTAAAATAATTGCTGAAGCTTGGTGCAGCAAAGCCGTTTTGAAAATAATTTTCCCATCGGCTATTGTTCCAGACACGCCTCCTTTTGAAACCTGTTCGTAGCGAAGAACTTGATTACTTCTATCCAATAAAACAATATAAAATTCTTCATGTTGTAAATCCTGAAACACATGTTGAAGCAATTGATAAACATCTTCTGATGCTTTTATTTTTACTTTTTCGATTCTGTAGGCTTCTTTCCTGCGCCGCCCGAGCTCTAATGCAGCCATCAAGGAAACTGCTTTTGCCTCACCCATTCCTTTGAAAATGGTTAACTCTTTTACCCCAGATTTACCCAACTGGTGTAAATCGTTTTGATGGGCCTTTAAAATTTCTTGCGCCAATTCTACTGCAGATTTATTTCGGGAACCTGTACCCAACAAAATGGCGATAATTTCAGAATCTGAAAGTGCATTTTTACCTTTGAGCAACATCTTTTCTCGAGGTCTATCGTCCTCTGCCCAACATTTTATAGTAGTATTCAACTCCATAGTTATTGATTTGTATTAATCCTAATATACGAAAATATAACACTAAAAAATAGCCTTAAAAATTATTATCTACTTGTGTTTTCAAATAATCGTAACATTACTAAATCAAAACACGTAGGATTTCATTTACTTCTGGAGTGGCCCAATTCTTGAGAATAGCAGATAGTTAGGCTTTTTTTTAAATTATAACCTTATTTTTGTTGTCGTTTTGTTAACGAATATTGAATATGCTAAAATATACATTTATTGCTGTTTTACTAGGATTTGCGACTGTGGCTTGTAGTCAAAAAATACCTGTTGATGATATTATCCAAAAAAAAGTAGCCGAAAAAATCGTTTATAAACAAGAGGGTTTTAATCTCGAAGATTTCTTGACTGAAAATCCATATTTGGCGAAAAAAGTAAATGAAATATACGAAACAATAGATGACACAGCGCGTGTTGCGCAAGTCATAATGCCCGCCATTGGCAAGTATGGTGATGAAGAATTGATAATCACCAATTTGGTGTCGTCTCGAAAAATTGGTGGATTATTGTTGTTAAATGGCTCAAAAGACCAGTGTATTTCTTGGGTTGGTAAATTCAACGAAATTAACGGCAAAAATGGTGCTCTGCCTTTTTTATATAGCGCAGATGCAGAACCGACTTTATTCAACCGCAAAATACCCGGAACAGCAATCGTAAAAAAAGCGAATGAGATTACGTCTATTGACGAAGTAAATTCTACTGCCAAAATAATCTCCAAAGAGTTGAAAGAAATTGGCATCAATTATAACTTTTCCCCTGTTGTCGATATGTCGAAAAACTCTACTGTAGGATATCGAGGATTTGGAAAAGATCCTACAAATATTATTCCTTGGTCAGCAGCTTTCATCCGTACTTCTCAAAATATGGAAGTTGTGACAACAGCTAAGCATTTCCCCGGTCACGGCTTAGTTTCTGGAGATACACACAAGGCATTGCAAGTTATTGATGGCGAATTAAAAGAGTTATTTATTTATCCTAAATTGATTGAGAACGGGGTATTATCAATAATGGTTGGACACTTGGCAGTTCAAAACAACGCGAAATACAGCACTGAGGGCTTGCCGGCAACAATCTCAAATAAAATTGTCACTAACTTACTGAAAGACAGCTTGAAATTTAAAGGTTTAATTGTAACTGACGCGATGAATATGGGCGGTGTAACAAACTTTAAAAATGCAGAGTTACGTTCGATAGAAGCTGGTTGTGACATTACATTAATGCCTCAGAATACAGCTCGAGCATTTGATGAAATCTACAAGAAATATCTATCAGACAGCGCTTTCAAAAAAAGAATTGAAGAATCCGCGAAGAAAGTAATCCGAATGAAAGTTTGTTTGGGGTTGATTTAAGGTAAGATATGGATTGTACTCGCCAATCTTTTTGCTTGTTCAACCAATTTTTCAACGCTACTATTACCATAAGTTAAAGCCACGCCCATTCTTCGATACGGCCGAGCTGTAGGCTTAGCAAACCATCTGAAATCTTGGTTATCAAATGCGTGAATATGTTCAGCACCGGAAAATGTTGGCCAAGATAAAATCTCTCTATCCGAAAGAACAACAGCACTTGCTCCGTTTCTTTCCAGTTTTATTTCCGCTACCGGTATCCCTAAAATAGCTCTCGCATGCAATTCGAACTCATTCAAATTTTGTGTTCCAGCCAATGTAACCATACCCGTATCGTGAGGACGTGGGGAAAGTTCAGAAAAAATTACCCCATTTTTTGTGACGAAAAATTCCACTCCCCAAATTCCAAAACCTCCCAACGCTTTTGTAACTTGGGAAGACATTTGTTGTGCTTCTTCTAAATCTGTTGGCTTCATAAGCATTGGCTGCCAACTTTCTTTGTAGTCTCCTCGCTCTTGTCTGTGGCCAATTGGTGGGCAGAATAAAGTCGCCCCATTTATTTGGGTTAACGTCAACAAAGTAATTTCGTAATCAAAATCAATAAAACCTTCTACTATAACTTCCATTTTATCACCACGAGAGCCAGACATAGCATAATCCCATGCTTTTGAAATATCAGCTTCCGTTTTAATCACAGATTGACCTTTTCCTGAACTGGACATCAATGGCTTCACAACGCAAGGCATCCCCGTAAATAGAACTCCTTTTTTCAATTCATCAAAAGAATCAGCATAGCAATAAGGCGCAGTTTTCACACCAACTTCAATCGCCGCAAAATCACGAATAGCTTTTCTGTCCATGGTGTAATTCGCCGCTTTGGCGCAAGGAACGACTTGAATACCGCTTTTTTCGTAATCATATAAACGCTCCGTTCGAATTGCTTCAATTTCTGGAACAATAATATCGGGTTTGTGTCTTGAAACAATTTTATCCAACGCATCACCATCCAACATATCGATGATTTCACGCTCATGAGCAACTTGCATAGCTGGAGCATTGTCGTAACTGTCAACTGCAATGACGTGTTGACCTAATCTTTGTAGAGCAATAACTAGTTCTTTTCCTAGTTCGCCTGAACCTAAGAGCATGATTTTTTTTCTCATAAGGCAAATATAAAATTTGTTGAGGACATGAGGTTAAACTTAAGTTTTAGATATATTGCAAAATTTAAATGGTTTTTAACTTAAAAATCAGGCTATCCGTATTTCAAAAGACTAAAGGGGAGTTCTATAATTTAATGCTTTGATATTTAATTAAAATGCATATCGTGAACTTTACCAGTAAATTAATACCAAACAAAAGAAACGGCTGCAACTAAAAGCCTGTCGAATACTTTTTCACCAAAATATCTTCGGTTGTATTTGAAACAAAATTCGTTCAAGT